>Ga0210065_1000068_pt1 | contig 33138 bp, 17 predicted proteins | sample Muzzi_PWB_D1_FD_185533 | JGI IMG/M metagenome (GOLD analysis project Ga0210065, IMG submission 185533) | Wetland microbial communities from San Francisco Bay, California, USA, that impact long-term carbon sequestration - Muzzi_PWB_D1 (SPAdes) | ecosystem: Environmental > Aquatic > Marine >... | reverse complement strand
ACTGCTGGAGCAGTACGGCAACGAACCGTTGAGCGCGCTGCGGTCGATCCCCCTGTGGGAAGCCTGGTGGTACCAGATGCTGGATGACATGGCACTTCGCGGACCGTCATCGCGAAGGCCGTTGGCGGTGCTGACTTCGGCGGCCCGCCCCCTGGGCGGCGCCCTGGTCGGGGGCGCCTATCTCTGTCTGGGCACCGAATCACCGCGCCAGCACTATGAATCCCTGGTCCGGGTCACCGACACGCTGCTGGTCCTGTATCAGGAAAAATCGCCCCTGCCTTCCGAGTCTCCGGAATGATTCCGGAGCGTGTTGCCGAGCTTGTTACCACAGCATGGAATGACTAGGTTTCGACCGTTGCATTGCACACGTGCCCCCACCTTCGCCCTGGAGGAATCCTGACCATGGAAATGCCCTTCGAACCCTACCGGATCAAAGTCGTCGAAAAGATCCAGAGGGTCAGCCGCGAGGAACGCGTGGAACACCTGAAGGCCGCCGGCTACAACCTGTTCCGGATTCCCTCCGAAGCGATCTATGTCGACCTGCTGACCGACAGCGGCACCAGCGCCATGAGCGATCTCCAGTGGGCGGCCCTGATGAGCGGGGACGAAGCCTACGCCTGCAGCAAATCCTTCGCCATCTTCCGGGACACCATCCGGGAAATCTTCGGCTACAAGCACGTGATTCCCACCCACCAGGGTCGGGCTGCCGAGGGCATGCTCTTCACCGTGAGCCTCAAACCCGGCGACGTGGTGCCCAACAACATCCACTTCGACACCACCCGGGCCAACGTCGAACACACCGGGGCCATCGCCCTCGACTGCATCGGCCCCGAAGGCCTGGATCCCGCGGTCGAGGCTCCCTTCAAGGGGGACATGTCCCTGACCAAGCTGCGGGCGGCCTTCGAGAAATACGGGGTCGACAGGATTCCCTTTGTCATGCTCACGATCACCAACAACAGCGGCGGCGGCCAGCCGGTTTCCCTGGGCAACATGCACGCGGTGTCCGATTTCTGTCGTGAGATGGGCGTCCCCCTGATCTACGACGCCTGTCGTTTTGCGGAAAACGCCTGGTTCATCCAGCAGCGCGAGGATGGGTACGCCCAGAAATCCATCCAGGAAATCTGCACGGAGATTTTCAGCCTGGGGCAGGGCTGCACGATGAGCGCCAAGAAGGACGGGCTGGTCAACATCGGCGGGTTCCTGTGCCTCGAGGACGACGAGTGGGCCCAGCGCGTGACCAACCTGCTGATCCTGAGGGAGGGTTTTCCCACCTACGGCGGTTTGGCGGGACGGGACCTGGCCGCCGTGGCCCAGGGCCTGCGCGAAGTGTTGGATCCCGACTACCTGGCCTACCGCATCGGGCAGGTGGCCCGCCTGGGCCGGCGCCTGGATGAGCTGGGGGTTCCCCACCTGCGCCCCACCGGGGGACACGCCGTCTATCTGGATGCCAAGCGGGCCCTGCCGCACATTCCCCAGGCCCAGTTCCCTGCCCAGGTTTTCACCGCCGCGCTCTACCTGGAAGGGGCGGTGCGCGGGGTGGAAATCGGCAGCCTGATGTTCGACCACAAGGATCCCGACACGGGGGAAACCGTCCATCCGGCCATGGAACTCGTGCGCCTGGCTGTTCCCCGTCGCGTCTACACCCACACCCAGCTGGATTACGTGGCCGAATCCTGCGCCAAAGTCATGGAAATCGGGCCCCGTCTGCGTGGCCTTGAGATCACCTATGAACCCCCGGCCCTGAGGCACTTCACCGTCAAGCTCAAGCCCGTCGGCGGCGGCAAAATGATCGCGGAAGGCTAAGGCCGGGATGACCACGGATTCCTTCAGCATCACCACCGTTGGCCTGGATGCGGACCTGGATGCGGCCGTCGTGGCCCTGGTGGAAACCGCCGCGCGCGACCTCGGCCTTGGCCAGGAGATGACCGGGATCCGGATCACCGCCGATGACCTTCCCGGCGCCGAGGGGGCCTGGTTTCGCCTGGGACCGGGGCCCGGCGAGGGCACCTTGCCTGTTCTGGACCTGTTCTGTCCCCCGGATTCCTTCGGACCGGCGGGGCGCGCGTCCCACGCGGTCAGACCGGGCCAACCGGTTTGGGATCAGACGCCCCTGCGGCCGGAGGATCACGAAAGCAGGATCGAGCTGGCGCCGGGCCGCGCGGCCATGTTCCTGTATCACCACCTTCTGACGGCCCGGGACCTGGTGCGCGGCGAGCTGGTCGGCCGGAACCTGCCCGCCTCCCTCGCCGAGGCCTTCACCGAGGCCTGGGCCGCGTATGTGGACGGCCGGCTGGGGCGGATGGGCCTGCCGGGATATCCGCTGGACCAACGGCGACTCAGGTTCGCCAGGATTTTTTCGCCCGCGGGTATCCTGCTGCCTGACCATTGGCAGGTGTTCCAATCCCTCTGGGATGGGGCCTTGACCAATCAAAAGGACGTCCTCGGGGCGGTGAAAAGGCTTCCGGGACTGTGATTTCCCCCGGCCGCCGGGAGAATACTTCCCCCGGGCCGGAGCGCGCGCTACCGCCGGTGGGAATGCATTTGCTTTTTGTCCCGGAATGCCCCAATTTCATGGTGTTGAAGGCAATTGTTGACGGCTTGCAAATCCGGGCCTAAGGTGCCAAGCGGACCTTGATGAACCGGGCCGCTGTCCGGCGTCCTGGATTTGCGGGACCTGTTTCTGTAGAAATCCGCCCCGCTTCCCACCTGCCGGGTCGGAAACATACCTTTTGGGAGGTTGGTTCATGTTCGGTGTTTCTTCCGCACGTCGCTGGGTTTCGATTATGCTGCTCGGCCTGCTGGCCGTGACCTTTGTCGGTCTGACCGGATGCGGCAAGAAGGAAGAAGTGGATCCCTACGTCTACGATTCGCTTCGCCGGGTCACCCGCGGTGACACCCTCAGCACGGATTTCCTGTTCGAGATCGACGCTCCTGAATTCGAATACGTCCGCGGCAATACCGCGATCGTGCGTGACGGGAACCTCCTGGAATTCCTGGTCGGCGACGACCTCGAACACAATTACCGCAATCTCAGCGGCACTCTCCTTGGCGTGAAGAAAACCTTCTCGCCCCCGCCGACCCATCTGGTCATCCAGAGGATCAAGCGGAACGGCGTGGTGGAGGCCGACAGCCTTCCCGTGCCCGAGCACTACACCCTGCCGACGCTGCTGCGCGCCGGCGCGGTGGACCTGGAAACCCCGGGTGCGCCCCTGCCCGAACTGGGGTGGAAGACCCCCGACATCAAGGAAGCCAGGGCCACGTTCCTTCCCGAGGAAGAAGGCGACGACCTGAAGCCCATCCAGACCGGAATTTCCGATTTCGTGTACGTGCCGCGCCACGATCTGCCGGATTCGGTTGCCGCCAACCCCACGGCCGAGGATTACGCCTGGTACGCGGTCTTCCCCGAGTCCGCCCTCGAGATCACCGAGCTGACGCCCGGCGCCGACTGGATGCTTCACCTTCTGTACGACCAGGGCCTGCCCCTGGTGGGGTCCTTCTCGCTTCTGACCCTTGAGGACGAGTACTCCCAGCGCAAGATCGAACACGAAGGTCTGGGCCATGTGGTGGGCACCATGAAAATCAACTGGTTCAAGTACGGCAACACGTTTGTCGAAGGTTCCGCGCGCGATAACTGATCGCCGCGACCGGACGACCGACAGGAAAGCTGACCGTCAACCTGACAGGAAAGCGGGCTCCCCGGGGAGCCCGCTTATTTTCATGAACCGACCTTCCAGGCAACGCCGCTAGACGAGAAGTTCCATCAGGCGGGCGTCCCGCAGGACGGACTTGACCGGCGCCTGGGTCTTCTTGTCCAGGCTGCTGGTCTTGAACTTGTTGGCCACCATCCCGACCATCACCCCGTGCTGTCCGGCCAGCAGCATCTCGGTGGCCCGGTGGCCCAGGCGCGCCGCCAGGATGCGGTCGTACCCCGAGGGCGCGCCGCCGCGCTGGACGTGCCCGAGCACCACCATGCGGACGCTCCGTTTCAGGCGCTCCTTGATCTCGTAGGAAACGTAGGAGGCCTTGCCCGCGCCTTCGGCCACGATGATGATGGCGTGTTCCTTGCCCCGCTTGTAGCCCTTGGCGATGTTGCGGCAAAGCTCGTCCATGTCATAGGGGATTTCCGGGAGCAGCACCTCCTCGGCGCCGGTGGCGATCGCGACCTGGGCGGCCAGCAGTCCGTAATGCCTGCCCATCACCTCGATGACAAAGATGCGCCCGTGGCTGAGTGCGGTGTCCCGCACCTTGTCCACCGCGTCGATGGCGATGTTCAGGGCGGTGTCGAAACCGATGGAGATGTCGGTGCCGGGAATGTCGTTGTCGATCGTCGCGGGTATCCCGACCACCGGCAGGCCGAAATCCTTCATCAGCTTGGTGCCGCCCCGGAAGCTGCCGTCGCCGCCGATGATCACCATGCCGTCCAGCTTGAGCTTCTTGAGGGTTCGGCCCACCGGCACCGCGCCCTCGTCCGTGGCGAACTCGGGGTAGCGGAAGGTGCGCAGGATGGTGCCGCCCTGGTTGAGGATCCCGCTGACCGAGCGGGGCCCCAGTTTGACCGTGGCGCCGTCGGCAAGTCCCCGCCAGCCCTGCCTGATGCCGATGACCTCGACTCCCGAAAGACTGGCGGTGCGGACCACCGCCCGGATGGCCGCATTCATTCCGGCCGCGTCGCCGCCGCCGGTCAAGACTCCGATTCTTTTCATTCCGTGTCTCCTGATGGTGGTTTGTTCAATGATCGGGAAGTTGTCCCGTTTTCGTCGGGCGCGGAGGATGCCGCGGCGCGGGACCGGCGTCGATCGTGCCAGCGGCGGATCTGTTCCATGCGCGCCGCCAGTTCCTTCTCGAAGCCGCGCTCACCCGGTTGGAAATAGTCCGTCCCGCGCAGGCTGTCCGGCAGGCAGCTCATCTCGCTGATGCCGTCGTCGGTGTCGTGGGCGTAGACGTAGCCGTCGCCGAATCCCAGTTCCTTCATCAGCCGGGTGGGGGCATTGCGCAGGTGCAGGGGCACCGGGGGGTTGTGTCCGGTGGCCACTTCCTTCGAGGTGCTCTTGTAGGCCTTATAGAGGGCGTTGCTCTTGGGCGACAGGGCCAGATACACCACGGCCTGGGCGAGGGCCAGGGCGCCTTCGGGCATGCCGAGAAAATGAACCGCGTCGCGCGCGTCCAGGGCCTGCCTCAGGGCCGTGGGATCGGCCATGCCGACATCCTCGCTGGCGAAGCGAACCAGGCGGCGGGCGATGTACAGCGGATCCTCACCCCCTTCCAGCATCCGGGTCATGTAGTACAGGGCGGCCTGGACGTCACTGTTGCGCATCGATTTGTGCAGAGCCGAAATGATGTTGAAGTGTTCCTCGCCGGCCTTGTCGTAACGGGCGGCCCGGGTCCGGATGAGGTCGGCCAGGTCCGCGGCGGTAAGCGTCGGGTCGGCCGTCCCGTCCTTGAAGCCGGCCGTCACGGCGGCCGCCACGGTTTCCAGGAGGCCCAGGGCGACCCGGGCGTCGCCTTCGCTCATTTCCGCCAGCAGGGCCGCCGCCTCGTCCGTCAGGGTGACGGTTCCATCCAGGCCGCGGGGATCGGTCAGGGCCCGTTTCACCAGCTGGAGCAGGGAGGCCGGATCGAGAGGGGCCAGGACAAAAAGGCGGGTGCGCGAAATCAGGGCGCTGTTCACCTCGAAACTGGGATTTTCGGTGGTGGCCCCGATCAGGGTGACATCGCCCCGTTCCACCCAGGGCAGCAGGGCGTCCTGCTGGGCCTTGTTGAAACGGTGGATCTCGTCCAGGAACAGGATGGTGCGTTTGCCGGTGGCCCGTTTGAGCTTCTCGGACTCGGCCATGACCGCCTTGAGCTCCTTGGAGCCCACCGCCACGGCGCTGTATTCGAGGAACCGGGCCTGCGTGTGGCCGGCCACCAGGCGGGCCAACGTCGTCTTGCCGCAGCCGGGGGGGCCCCACAGCAAAAGGGAGGGCAGGGAATCGCCTTCCAGAAGAAGGCGCAGGGGACCGCCCGGACCCAGAAGCTCCTTCTGGCCGACCATCTCGTCCAGGGAAACGGGCCGCATCCGGTCCGCCAGCGGGGCCTGGGGATCGGGGGTGGGGTTGTCGGTGGCGAACAGTTGGTCTTTCATGTGGCACATTCTAACCGGATGCCGGTCCCTGGCAAGGTGAAGCTGTTGACGGAACGCCCGGTCGGGGTCTACCCTGGATGTTGGGCATGAATATGTGAAGGAGATCAAGCATGGCCAAAGCCATTCTCATCATCCTGGACGGGATGGGGGTCGGAAACGCGCCCGATGCCGCCGAGTACGGGGATGCCGGCAGCAATACCCTGGCCAACATGGCCGCCAACGTCGGGGGGCTCCGCGTGCCCACCCTGGAGCGTCTCGGTCTGGGGAACATCGAGCCCATCGCAGGGGTGAAACCGGTGCCGTCGCCGGCGGCCTCCTACGGACGGCTGCAGGAAGTGTCCGCGGGCAAGGATTCCACCACCGGTCACTGGGAACTCATGGGGCTGGTGACCGAAGTTCCCTTTCCCACGTATCCCGACGGATTTCCCGACGAGGTGATCGAGGAATTCACGCGCCTGACCGGTTACGGGGTCCTGGGGAACAAGGCGGCCAGCGGCACGGACATCATCCGGGAACTGGGGGACGAACACCGGAGCACGGGCAAGCTCATCGTCTACACCTCGGCCGACAGCGTGTTCCAGATTGCCGCCCATGACGACGTCTGCTGCCTGGAGGAGCTCTACCGGGTCTGTGAAATCGCCCGCGGGATGCTGAAGCCGCCCCACCAGGTCAGCCGGGTCATCGCCCGTCCTTTCACGGGACCGCCCGGCGCCTACGAGCGGACGCCCTACCGCCACGACTACGCCCTGGACCCGCCGCCGGGACTCATCCTGCCCCCGTTGCAGGCCCACGGGGTGAAGGTGATGTCCGTCGGCAAGATCTACGATCTCTATAACGGCGTGGGTATCGACGAGACCTTTCCTTCCCGGAGCAACGCCGAAGGCATGAAGCAGCTGGCCACGCTGCAGGCCGCGGACCAGGGTTCGGACACGCTGCTGCTGCTCAACCTGGTCGATTTCGACATGCTGTGGGGGCACCGCAACGATCCGGTCGGCATGAAGGAGGGGCTGGAGCTGTTCGACCGCTGGCTGGAGGACTTCCTCGGGGAACTCGAGGCCGGCACCCTGCTGCTGATGACCGCCGACCACGGCAACGATCCGACCACCCCGAGCACCGACCATTCCCGGGAACGCGTGCCGCTGCTGGCCTACCTGGCGGGCGGTCCGGCGGGATGCGACCTGGGCACCCGGGTCGGCTTCATGGATCTGGCCGCGACGGTGGCCGAGTTTTTCGGGGGCCCGCCTCCGCGCAAGGGGACGAGTTTCCTGTCGGACATCCGGAAAGGACCCGCATCGTGAATGACAGGCATATGAAGTTGGTCGAAGCGGCCTGCGCGGCGCGCCTCAACAGCCATTCCCCCTATTCGGGTTTCCGGGTCGGGGCCGCGCTGCTGGGGCGAAGCGGCACGGTGTACCCGGGCACGAATGTGGAAAACGCGAGTCTGGGTTTGTCGATCTGTGCCGAGAGGTCGGCCGTTTGTCGCGCGGTTGCCGATGGCGAGTCCGTGTTCGAGGCGATCGCCATCTGCGCCGACGGCGCCGAGCCCACCCCGCCGTGCGGCGCCTGCCGCCAGTTCCTGCTGGAATTCGGCCGGGACCTGAAGGTGCTGATCGCCGGCGAAAAAGCCACGGCCGGGCCGGTCCTGGAATATTCGATCGGCGAACTGATTCCTCATGCCTTTGAAACCTATGTGGACCATGAAGCGCCCGGCGCGGGCGACGGGGACGGGAAATCGTGACTATTCTGGAGATCATCGAAGCCAAGAAGCGGGGGCGCGAACTCACCGCCGCCGAAATCGCGTTCGTGGTGAACGGTTTCACCGCCGGGGCCTTTGCGGACTACCAGATGTCGGCCTTCCTCATGGCCGTATGGTTCCGCGGCATGAGCGGCGAGGAAACCGCCGAACTGACCGGCGCCATGCTGCGGTCCGGTGAGGAACTGGACACCTCGGTCCTGTCCCTGCCTTCGGCCGACAAGCATTCCACCGGCGGCGTGGGCGACAAGGTCAGTCTGCTGCTGGCGCCCCTGGCGGCGGCCTGCGGGCTCATGGTTCCCATGCTTTCGGGGCGGGGCCTGGGGCATACCGGGGGGACCCTGGACAAGCTGGAGGCCATCCCCGGCTATCGGATCCACATGGACAATTCCGAATTCCTGGGCCTGGTCGAGAAAGTCGGGTGCGCGATCATCGGGCAAAGCGGGTCCATCGCCCCGGCCGACGGCCGGATATACGCGATGCGCGACGTGACCGGAACCGTGGACTGTGTCCCCCTGATCACCGCCTCCATCATGTCCAAGAAACTGGCCGCCGGACCGCAGACCATCATCATCGACCTGAAGACCGGTTCGGGCGCCTTCATGGACGACCTGAACCGTGCCCGGGAACTGGCCGCCGCCCTGGTGGCGGTGGGCAAGCTCTACGGTCGACGCATGTCCGTCGTCTTTTCGGACATGGACCAGCCCCTGGGTTCGGCCGTGGGCCATGCCAACGAAACCATCGAGGCCCTGGCCGCCCTGCGGCCGACGGGCCGCGGAACCGCGCCGGCCGATCTCGTTGCCCTGACCGAGGATCTGGTGGCCGAGATGGTCCGGGTGGCCGGCCTGGAGCCTGATCGCGACCAGGCCCTGGCCCGGGTTCGCGAGGCCTGGGACAAGGGTCGGGCCTTCGCCGTGATGCAGGACTGGGTGGCCGCCCAGGGCGGCAGGATCGATGCTGATCAAGGTGATTTCGGACTGGAAGTCGCGCCCCTGGCCCAGGAACTCGAAGCCCCGCACGACAGCTGGCTGGCCAAGGTGAACTGCCGCCAGGTGGGTTTGGCCCTGGCCGATGTGGGCGGCGCGCGCCTGACCGTGGATGACCCGCTGGATCTGGCGGCGGGCATCGACTTCCTGCCCCAGGTGGGGGACAAGCTCAGCAAGGGTGATGTGCTGGCGCGGGTTTTCTGTCGCGACAGGGAAAAGGCCACCGCGGCGACGGACCGGATCCTGGCGGCGATGACCTTTTCCGCCGAACCGGTCGCGCCCCACGAACTGATCCTGGGTCGTGTCGAGTAGTCGGTGATGAGGTCGGCCGCGGCCTTCACCTAGAACTCGTCATCGTCCTCGTCCAGGGTCTGGAAGTCCTTGTCCACCCCTTTGAAGTCATGCAGCTGCCCACCGTGAAGGTCACAGATTTCCTGCGGAAAATTGTCGGGCAGGAAGACCTCGGGGGCGATGGAGTCGCAGCCGCTGGTGGCCAGCATCCCCGATTCCAGACAGATCGTCTCCTCGACGATGCCCGGAGGCTGCACGAAGGGCTCGTCGCCTTTCTGGTCGGTGATCTTTCCCATGAAATTGGCCCAGATGGGCAGGGCCATGCGCGCCCCGGTGGCGCCCCGGCCCATGGGCAGGGCCTGGTCGAAGCCCACCCATATGCCCCCGCAGAAGCTTGGGGTGAACCCGCAGAACCAGGCGTTGGTGCTTTCGTTGGTCGTGCCGGTCTTGCCGGCGCCGGACTTCGTGAAGCCACGCCAGCTGGCGCTGGCGCCGGTTCCTTCCTTCAGGGTGGTCGAAAGCAGGTTGGTCATCATGTAGGCCTCGGCGGGCTCGAGGGCTTCGCGCTGTTCGATCCTCACCTGGAACAGGATCTCCCCCTGGGCGCTTTCCACCCGCGTGATGAGGTGCTGTTTCACGTAGACCCCGTGGTTGGCGAAGGTGCTGTAGGCGGCCACCACTTCACGCAGGGTGACTTCCCCGGCGCCCAGGAACAGGGCCGGCACCCTGGGCAGGGGAGTGGTGAAGCCCAGCTTGTGGACGTTGTCCAGGACCGGGGTCAGGCCGAAATCCAGGAAAAGCTTGGCCGTGGGGGTGTTGACCGAGCGGCTCAGGGCGTAACGCAGGGTCATGGGCCCCTGGAATCGTCCGCTGAAGTTCTTGGGTCGCCAGAGGCTCACCCCGGTGTCCAGGACAAATGGTGTGTCCATGAGGATGGAGCTGGGCATGTAGCCGTTCTGCAGCGCGGTCAGGTAGACAAAGGGCTTGAAGATGGATCCGGGCTGCCGGGTGGCCTGGGTCGACATGTTCCACTTGTAGTCCTTGAAGGAGCGGCCTCCGATCATGCCCAGGATCGCCCCGGTGCGCACGTCTTCCAGCAACGCGGCCCCCTGCAGGTATTCGATCTTCTCGGGTTTTTCCCCGACGGCTGTCAGGCTGTCGAAGCGGGCCCGCGTCATGGGATATTTCCGCTCGGTTTCCTCGGTGACCAGGTGGGCCTCCAGGGCGTCCTCCATCCACTGCTGGTACTGGGGATTCAGCGTGGTCCAGACCCGCAGCCCTTCCTTGTACAGCATGGTGGCCCCGTACTGGCTTTCCAGTTCCTTGCGCACCTCCTCGACAAAATAGCCGGCGAACCCGGCGGAGACGTCCATGTTCGGGCTGCCATCCACCGGGTGCACAACGGTCGCCCCGATGGTTTCGGCCTCGTCGCGGGTGAGGAAGCCGGCCTGGATCATGGTCTCCAGGACGGTGGCCCGCCGTTCGTAGGCGCTTTCGGGGTGGTTGATGGGGGAGTAGGACTCCGGACGCTGGATCATACCGGCGATCATGGAGCATTCGGGCGGGCCCAGTTCCCAGACATCCTTTCCGAAAAAGGTGTGCGCGGCGGCCTGCACCCCGTAGGCGCCCTTGCCCAGGTAGATCTGGTTGAGGTACATGGCCAGGATCTCGTCCTTGGTATAGATGGACTCGATCTGGACGGCCACCATCCATTCCCGGAACTTACGGGTGATCCGTTTCTGACTGGGCAGCAGCTTGGGAAAGAGGTTCCGAGCCAGCTGCTGGGTCAGGGTGCTGCCGCCGGGACTGCGCCGGGTGGTCAGGTTGATCCACACCACGCCGACCAGGCGGCGAAGGTCGACGCCATAGTGTTTGTAGAAACGTCGGTCTTCCACGGAGATGACGGCCTGCTGGAGGCTGACCGGAATGCGGCTGAGCGAGACGATGGTCCGGTTCTCGGTGTAGAATTCCCGCAGGGTGTCGCCGTTGGCGGCGAAGATCACGGTCTTGACCGAAGGCTCGATGGCCTGCAGCGAGTCCAGGGAAGGCAGGTCCCGGGAAAGATACTTGATGCCCAGCAGCGTCCCGCCCAGGGCAACCAGGAAAAGGATCAGGACGCCAAGCAGGATCGTTTTGACCCAGCGGCGAGGAATGGTGATATTCAGAAATCCGAGCATGGCGCCTCCGTGCCTTGTCCATGGTTGGCCCGCGGCCGGGCTCATCCGGCCCAACATTAGAACCAGATTCGCCGGAAGTCCACCCAGTACCTGCCCGCGGGGACCAGGAATCTTCCCAATATACGGACTGGAATTCCCATTTGCAGGAACAGTGCCCGCGGCCATCACCCGCCGGGAACACAAACCTTGGCCGCGTCAAGGGGTTCCCGCCGTGGTCGGGACCGGCCTCTTGGCCCTGTGTCCGTCCGGTCACAGGGCTATCGTGGCCCGGCGTCCACATTTCCGGCCTCCCGCCCGACCCTGGGGAAAGGCCATATTCAACAGGAAACGGGGGGATTGGGCGCTTCAGGAAAAAAAGTTGGAAAATCCCATTTTTCTTTTTGACACCAAGGGGTTGTGCGAATAACTTCCGCCCTCGTTGCCCGTGTCGGAGGCAGACTGCCTCGACCGGGTTACTTCTTGTCAGGGAAGGCTTTTGAAGCCGGACCTGGCAGGGCTCGAATGGCCAAAAAAAGTCGATTTACTTGTTGACACTGACTGGCCACTTGAGTATCTTGCTTCTCCCCTGCAATACGGGGGACCAGCGGCAACGACTGCTCGGTTCAGTTCTTTGACAACAGAATAGCGTGCGATGGCCCGAATGCAATTCCGAGTCATCCTGAGAATGGCCCCGCCTCACGGTGGGTGTCCAGTCTCGCCGATGACTGTTTTACTATTGCGAAAAAAGCAGGAATAATAATCCTGTTGTAAATTTTACAACGGAGAGTTTGATCCTGGCTCAGAACGAACACTGGCGGCATGGATTAGGCATGCAAGTCGAACGAGAAAGCTCCCTTCGGGGAGTGAGTACAGTGGCGAACGGGTGAGTAACGGGTGGAAAACCTGCCCTTCAATGGGGGATAACAGTTCTAACGAGCTGCTAATACCGCATACGACCTTTGAACCGCATGATTTGAAGGTGAAAGGTGGCCTCTCTTTGAAGCTGCCGTTGAAGGATGGTTCCGCCTCCCATTAGCTTGTTGGTGGGGTAATGGCCTACCAAGGCGACGATGGGTAGCCGGCCTGAGAGGGTGTCCGGCCACACTGGGACTGAGATACGGCCCAGACTCCTACGGGAGGCAGCAGTCGAGAAGCTTCGGCAATGGGCGAAAGCCTGACCGAGCGATGCCGCGTGAGTGAAGAAGGCCCTATGGGTTGTAAAGCTCTGTCAGATTGGGAAGAAAACTCGGCGATTAATACCCGTCGAGCTTGACGGTACCATCAGAGGAAGCACCGGCTAACTCCGTGCCAGCAGCCGCGGTAATACGGAGGGTGCAAGCGTTGTTCGGATTCACTGGGTATAAAGGGTGCGCAGGCGGCCCAATAAGTCAGAGGTGAAATATGACGGCTCAACCGTCAAACGGCCCCTGAAACTGTTGGGCTTGAGTTCGAGAGAGGTAGGTGGAATTCCAGGTGTAGCGGTGAAATGCGTAAATATCTGGAGGAACACCGGTGGCGAAGGCGGCCTACTGGCTCGATACTGACGCTCAGGCACGAAAGCATGGGGAGCGAACGGGATTAGATACCCCGGTAGTCCATGCCGTAAACGATGGGTACTAGGTGTTGGAGGATTCTACCCCTTCAGTGCCGCAGCTAACGCATTAAGTACCCCACCTGGGGAGTACGATCGCAAGGTTGAAACTCAAAGGAATTGACGGGGGCCCGCACAAGCGGTGGAGCATGTGGTTTAATTCGATGCAACGCGAAGAACCTTACCTGGGCTTGACATGCAGGGGACAGGTGTAGAAATACATCCTTCTTCGGACTCCTGTACAGGTGCTGCATGGCTGTCGTCAGCTCGTGTCGTGAAATGTTGGGTTAAGTCCCGCAACGAGCGCAACCCTTGTCTTTAGTTGCCATCAGGTTATGCTGGGGACTCTAGAGAGACTGCCGGTGACAAACCGGAGGAAGGTGGGGACGACGTCAAGTCATCATGGCCCTTACGCCCAGGGCTACACACGTGCTACAATGGTCGGTACAAAGGGCTGCAATACAGCGATGTGGAGCGAATCCCAAAAAGCCGGCCTCAGTTCGGATCGTAGTCTGCAACTCGACTACGTGAAGTTGGAATCGCTAGTAATCGCGTATCAGAACGACGCGGTGAATACGTTCCCGGGCCTTGTACACACCGCCCGTCAAGTCAACCGAGTTGGCTGCACCCCAAGTCGCTGAGCTAACCCCTTCGGGGGAGGCAAGTGCCCAAGGTGTGGTTGGCGAGGGGGACTAAGTCGTAACAAGGTAGCCGTATCGGAAGGTGCGGCTGGATCACCTCCTTTCTAAGGAGTAAATCGGACCGACCCTTGGTCGGACCGGTTACGGTAGACGGAATTGTTCTAGGCCTCGCACGCTATTCTATTGCCAAAGGCTGAACCTCGGTTCAGCCGCTGGTTTGTTGGGCCTATAGCTCAGTTGGTTAGAGCGCACGCCTGATAAGCGTGAGGTCGGAAGTTCAAATCTTCCTAGGCCCACCAGGCGTCGCTGGGGATATAGCTCAGTTGGGAGAGCGCCGGCTTTGCAAGCCGGAGGCCGCCGGTTCGAACCCGGCTATCTCCACCAGCTCAGGTCCACACGGACATGGCATACCGTTCTTTGACAACCGAATATGGAGAGTAGCACAATGAGATACACTCACACTGCCTTTGGTTAAGTTACTAAGGGCGCATGGTGGATGCCTTGGAGTCGTCGAGCGATGAAGGACGTGGTAAGCTGCGTTAAGCTTCGGGGAGTTGCAAACAAGCGTTGATCCGGAGATTTCCGAATGGGGAAACCCAGTGCGGGCAAACCTGCACTATCCAGGCCTGAATTCATAGGGTCTGTGAAGCGTACGAGGTGAATTGAAACATCTTAGTAACCTCAGGAACAGAAAATAACAATGATTTCCTAAGTAGCGGCGAGCGAACGGGAATCAGCCTAAACCACTTACGTGTTAAAGCTTACGGGCGTTGCGTTGGTGGGGTTGCGGGACCTTTCAGGAAGATCCGTAAATCTTCCAGGGAGTTACAAAGTTAGATCATAGTCGAGCAGTCTGGAAAGTCTGGCCAAAGAGGGTGACAGCCCCGTAGACGAAATGATCTAGCCTCCCGAGAGTGTTCCCAAGTACCGCGGGACACGAGAAATCTTGCGGGAATCCAGCAGGACCATCTGCTAAGGCTAAATATCCGACGACTACCGATAGTGAACCAGTACCGTGAGGGAAAGGTGAAAAGCACCCCTGGCGGGGAGTGAAATAGTACCTGAAACCATGCGCTTACAAGCAGTCGGAGGTTGACTTCGGTCGACTGACGGCGTGCCTTTTGCATAATGAGCCGGTGAGTTATCGTATGCAGCAAGGTTAAGTGTCGTAGGCACGGAGCCGTAGCGAAAGCGAGTCTGAATAGGGCGATTTAGTTGCATGCGGTAGACCCGAAGCTGAGTGATCTTGCCATGACCAGGAGGAAGCGTCAGTAACATGACGTGGAAGTCCGAACCAGGGTCGGTTGAAAACGGCTTGGATGAGTTGTGGCAAGGGGTGAAAGGCCAATCAAACTCAGTGATAGCTGGTTCTCCCCGAAATAGCTTTAGGGCTAGCCTCGTGAATGTATGACGGAGGTAGAGCACTGAATGGGTTAGGGGCCCCACAAGGTTTACCGACCCCAATCAAACTCCGAATGCCGTTTATATGAATCACGGGAGTCAGGCTATGGGTGATAAGGTCCATGGCCGAGAGGGAAAGAGCCCAGACCAACAGCTAAGGTCCCTAAATCAAGACTAAGTGGTGGAAGGATGTCGAACTGCCCAGACAGCTAGGAGGTTGGCTTAGAAGCAGCCACCCTTTAAAGAAAGCGTAATAGCTCACTAGTTAAGTGGTTTGGCGCCGAAAATAATCGGGACTCAAGTCTTGTACCGAAGCTTTGGATTTGTGCCTTCGGGCACATCTGGTAGGGGAGCATTCCGTAGGTGGTTGAAGTCGTTTCGTGAGAAACGGTGGACATATCGGAAGGGCTTATGCCGGCATGAGTAGCGATAAAACAGGTGAGAAACCTGTTCACCGTAAACCTAAGGTTTCCTGAGGAAGGCTAATCCGCTCAGGGTAAGTCGGCCCCTAAGTCGAGGCCGAAGGGCGTAGACGATGGGAATCCGGTCAAAATTCCGGAACCTGGTTTGTTTCGTTTGTACGATGGGGTGACGCAGAAGTGAAAGCAGAGCCACCTGATGGCTGGTGGTCCAAGCAAGTAGGCGTGAAGCTTAGGTAAATCCGGGCTTCTTTAACGCCGAGATGTGATGGAGGAACGACCCTTCGGGGGAGCCAATTCTGCCTAAGCAGGCTGCCAAGAAAAACCTCTAAGGAGAGACAGGCCAGACCGTACCGCAAACCAACACAGGTAGGTGAGGAGAGTATCCTAAGGTGCTCGAGAGAACCCTGGTGAAGGAACTCGGCAAAATGGCTCCGTAACTTCGGGAGAAGGAGCGCCACAAGTAGGTGAAGCGATTTACTCGTGAAGCCAAAAGTGGCCGCAGTGAAAAGGCGTTGGCGACTGTTTACTAAAAACACAGGTCTCTGCGAAATCGTAAGATGACGTATAGGGACTGACACCTGCCCGGTGCCGATCTGTTAAGAGGAGGGGTTAGACTTCGGTCGAAGCTCTGAATCGAAGCCTCGGTAAACGGCGGCCGTAACTATAACGGTCCTAAGGTAGCGAAATTCCTTGTCGGGTAAGTTCCGACCTGCACGAATGGTGTAACGATCGACGCACTGTCTCCACCAGGGACTCGGCGAAATTGAATTGGCGGTGAAAATGCCGCCTACCCGCGACTAGACGGAAAGACCCCGTGCACCTTTACTGCAGCTTCACATTGGGTCTAGGTATTGCTTGTGTAGGATAGCTGGGAGGCTGTGAAATGGGCACGCCAGTGTTCATGGAGCCAATCTTGAAATACCAGCCTGGTAATATTTGGATTCTAACCCCGTGCCGTTATCCGGGCGGGGGACAGTGTGTGGTGGGTAGTTTGACTGGGGCGGTCGCCTCCTAAAAAGTAACGGAGGCGCGCAAAGGTTACCTCAGCGTGTTTGGCAATCACGCGTCGAGTGCAATGGCATAAGGTAGCTTGACTGCGAGACCTACAAGTCGAGCAGGAACGAAAGTTGGTCATAGTGATCCGGCGATCCCGTATGGAAGGGTCGTTGCTCAACGGATAAAAGGTACGCCGGGGATAACAGGCTTATCTCCCCCAAGAGTCCACATCGACGGGGAGGTTTGGCACCTCGATGTCGGCTCATCACATCCTGGGGCTGAAGAAGGTCCCAAGGGTTTGGCTGTTCGCCAATTAAAGTGGTACGCGAGCTGGGTTTAGAACGTCGTGAGACAGTTCGGTCCCTATCTGTCGTGGGCGTAGGAGATTTGAAGGAACCTGTCCCTAGTACGAGAGGACCGGGATGGACGTACCTCTAGTGTACCTGTTGTCTCGCCAGAGGCACCGCAGGGTAGCTATGTACGGCAGGGATAAACGCTGAAAGCATATAAGCGTGAAGCCCCTCCTGAGATAAGATCTCCCGGACTTCGGTCCCTGAAGGCTCGAGGAAGACGACCTCGTTGATAGGCCGCAGGTGTAAGCGCAGCAATGTGTTCAGCCGAGCGGTACTAATAAGCCGTGAGGCTTAATCATCTTCTTTTTTCTCTTCGGAGGAAAAAGAAGCATGGCAAAGTGAATGTATCTCAAACTACTCTCCATATTCAGTTGTCCAAGGACAACGCCGGACCGCCCTCGGGCGGGCCGGCTGCGTTTTTCGGCGGCGATAGCGCCTGGGTACCACCTGTTCCCATTCCGAACACAGAAGTGAAACCAGGTTGCGCCGATGGTACTGCAGGGTTGCCCCTGTGGGAGAGTAGGACACCGCCGGATTCTTCAAGGCCTCCAACCTCAGGGTTGGAGGCCTTTTTTTTGTTGGGGTGCGACCTCTCGCCATCTATCTTTGCCGAATCCGGATGGGCCTTTGTTTCCTGAACCAAGGATGGTGGGCGTGGGGAAGATGGGGAAAATCGATTCCTACCTTGGGACCTTGCTGGAGGCGAGCGGGACAACCGGCGATCAGCCGGACAAGTGGCGTTTGAACGAGTTCGAAGTCTACGGTCTGTGCGACCTGCTTGGCATCGGACGGTGCCCGGCCCAATTCCTGGCCGCCGGTTCATCCCCTGATCAGAAAGCCGCGTGGGCCCGGGACGCAGCCGTGATGGCCGCCTCCGCAGGCCGGGTCCTGCTGAAGGTCGTGGGCCGGGATATCCTCCACAAGACCGAGGCCGGGGGCGTCCGAATCCTCAAGTTCGATGATCCCGGCGCCGCTTGCGAAACGATCTCCCGGGCCGCGGACCAGATGATGTCCACCCTGGCTGCCGGTCCCCACGCCGCGGGCGTCGAAGGTGTCCTGGCCGGGGCATTTGTCCCTCACGAGGCCAACCGTCCGGGCCAGGAAGTCCTGTTGAGCCTCAAGCAGGACCAGGCCTTCGGGCCCTGTGTCGTGCTCGGCATCGGCGGCACCCTTACCGAATGGTTCGGAACCCTCGGTTCCAGCACCGTCATCTTTCCCGCCCGGGGCCTGACAATTTCCGCGGTGGAAGCGGCCCTGACGGCCCACCCGGTGCTGAACCTTCTTTGCACCCCGTCGCGACTCTATGCCGAAGGCCCCTTTGCCACTTCCGACCTGGCCTCCGCGGTCATGGCCCTGGCCGACCTGGGCATCCATTGCGGTCCTGACGGCCCCTCCCCTTGGACGGTCGAGGAACTTGAAATCAATCCCGCCGTGGCGGCCTCAGGGGGACTGACGGCCCTGGACGGGGTCGGCCTGGTATCCCGGCGGAAATGGGCGGCCGTCCATCGTCCCGAGGCCAGGATCAAGGCGCTTCTGGAACCCCGCAGCGCCGTGGTGATGGGCGTCAGCGCCCGCGGTTCCAACCCCGGGCGCATCATCCTGGACAACCTCAAGAAATCCCAGGGAGTGGACAAGGACCGGTTGTACGTCGTTCACCATCGGGAAAAGGAAATCGACAAGGTCCCCTGCTTCCCTGCCGTGGAAGATCTGCCTGAAAAGTGTGATCTGGCCGTGGTTTCCATCCCCGCCGAGGGGGCGCTGGAGGCGATCGGCGCCCTGGTGGCCGGAGACAAGGCCGAATCGATCATCCTGATACCCGGCGGTTTCGCCGAAACCGGGGAAGCTTCCCTGGCCAGGGCCATCGAAAAGGTCCTGAGGGACGGTCATGCCCGTCCCGGCGGCGGGCCGGTGATGGTGGGGGGCAACTGCCTTGGCATCGTCAGCCGCAACAGCTACAACACCTTTTTCCTGCCGGAATACAAGCTTCCCTTCCGGCCCGGAGCCGGGGAAAACCTGGCGGTGGTGAGCCAGTCCGGGGCCTACCTGGTGACCTTCGCCAGCAATTACGACGGCATCATCCAGCCGGCCGCAAGTATCAGTTTCGGCAACCAGATGGACCTGACGGTCGGGGATTTCCTCGAACACTTCAACGGGCGCGACGACATCGACGTGGTGGCCTGCTACGTCGAGGGATTTCGGCCCGGCGACGGCGACAAGTTTCTCCGGCAGGCCCTCCTGGCCAAGGCGGCAGGAAAAAGAGTGATCGTCTACAAGGCCGGCCGAACGGCCCTGGGCGCCCAGGCGGCCGCCAGCCATACGGCCTCCCTGGCCGGCGATTTCGACGTGGCCCGGGCCTGTCTGGAAAGCGCCGGCGTGACCGTCGCGGTCACCCTCGATGAATTCGAGGACCTCTTGAAGACCTTCACCCTGCTGGCGGGCCGCCCGGCGGCCGGGGTGCGGACCGGCATCATCAGCAATGCCGGTTTCGAGTGCTCCACCGTGATGGACGCCCTGGAGGGACTGGAACTGGCCGTCTTCGACACCGACACCCAGGCCCGGCTGGACGAGGTCCTGCCGGCCTTCGCCCACCGCACCAATCCCATCGATTGCACGCCCATGACCGGAACGTCCGCCTTCACCGAAAGCTGCCGGGCCATCCTGGAGTGCGGGGCGGTCGACACCGCCATCCTGTCCGCTGTTCCGGTCACGCCCGCGCTGGAGAACCTGCCCCCCTCGCCGGACGGTTCCCACGGCGAGGACCTGCGGAATCCAAACTCCCAGCCCTCACTGATGGTTGACATTATCGCCGGTTCCGCTAAACCTGCGGTGGTGGTGGTCGATTCAGGAGAAATATACGATCCCATGTGCCGGATCATCGAAAAAGCGGGCATTCCGGTCTTCCGCAAGATCGACCGCGCGGCCCGCGCCCTGGCGGCATTCTGCCGCAGTTAGGAATTTTAGGACCATGAAGAAATTCTGGATCGTGTTCATCCTGGTGGCCATCGTCATTGGCGGCGGCTTCGGCCTGATGTGGTACAGCCTGTCCAACCTGGAACAGGCCGTGAGTATCGACGGCGGCGTGCTGGTCTGGAAGGCCGGAGGAGACTATCCCGAGGAACGGGACGACTCCTTCTGGGGCCGGGTCCGCCGGGGAACGGGCCTGACCATGTCCGAGGTCCTGTTTTCCCTGTACCGGGCGGCCGAGGATGACCGTATCACCGGTCTGATGATCGAAATGCGCGGCGCCTCGCTGGACTGGGCCAAGGTGGAAGAGGTGCAGGCGGCCATCCGGAATTTCCAGGCTTCCGGCAAGCCGGTCGTCGCGTACATGGACGCCGCCGGCACCAAGGATTACGCCCTGGCCGCGGTGGCCGACCAGGTGGTCATGTCGCCCGAGGCGAACCTGATGGTCCTGGGCATCAGTGCCGAACTTTCCTTCATGAAGGACACCCTGAACAAGCTGGGCATGGAAGCCGATTTCGTTCACGTGGGCGCCTACAAGTCCGCCCCCGAGCGGATGACCCGTTCGTCGGCGTCGGACGCCAACCGGGAAATGGTCACCTCGATCGTGGAGGACCGCTACGAGGTCCTGCTGGACATGCTGGCTGAATCCCGGGGCGTGGGTCGGGCCGAGGTCGCGAACTGGGTCGACCAGGGCATGTTCGACGCCGCCGGGGCCGTGGAAGCCGGCCTGGTGGACACCGTCATGTATTACGACCAGGCGATGAAGGTCAACTTCGGGGACGACAAGACCACCGAACTGTTCGACTACACCCTGGACCGTCCCAAGCATTCCTCGGCGGCGCACAAGGTGGCCGTGGTGTTCATCACCGGGGTCATCATGCCCGGGACCAGCCGCTACGACAACTTCCAGGGCAAACTGGCCGGCAGCGAGACCGTGGTCGAGCAGCTGCAGAGTGTGGGCGAGGACGAGGACATCGACGCGGTGATCCTGCGGGTCGACAGCCCCGGCGGCAGTGCCCTGGCCAGCGACCTCATCTGGCATGAGATCAGGAAGGTCCAGGAGAACAAGCCCGTCATCGTGTCGATGAGCGGTCTGGCGGCCAGCGGGGGGTACTATGTCTCCTGCCTGGGCGATTCGATCTTTGCCGATCCCGGCACCCTGACCGGGTCCATCGGCGTCTACGCCGGCAAGTTGGATCGCAGCGACATGTACCGCAAGATCGGGGTGAACCGCGAATTCATCACCCGGGGGGACAATGCCCTGCTGTTCAGCGACGAGGGCGGTTTCACCGAACCCCAGCGCGACCTGTTCCAGCACCAGCTGGACGAGTTCTACAGCCGTTTCCTTAACAAGGTGGCCGAGGGGCGGGATCTTCCCCGAGCCGACGTCCACGAAGTGGCCCAGGGGCGCGTGTGGACGGGGCGGCAGGGCCTGGAGGCCGGGCTGGTGGACGGCCTGGGCGGGCTGCACCGCTCCCTGGATTCGGCCAAGTGGATGCTGGGCCTCGAAACCACCGACAAGGTCGGCATCGCCACCTTCAACGAGGAACTTTCCCTGCTGGAGCGGATGCTGCTGAAGTCGCTGCGCGAAAGCGGCGGCATGACCCGCGTGCTCGGTTCCCTGGCAAAGTGGAGCGGAGCGGGCGATCCGTGGGCTTCCCATCCGGTGGTACCGGTCCTGGTCGACGCCCTGCGGGAGGACGGCACCCTGGCCGCGGTCCAGCTGATGGACGGCCGTCCGGTGGCCATGATGCCTTTCCAGATCAGGATGCGCTGATCAGTCGGAACGATTCCGGAGGAGTGGCATTTCCCTCTTTGGTCAGGGGAAACCCGGTCGAAATAAATAGATAGCTGACGCCCGGCGAAACTCGCCCCTGCATAGGGGGGCGGAGACCCGCCCTTGCAGGTTGTCCCGCATTGAATTAGGCTGAACCGAATGCCTTTTGGCGTCGGCAAGGAGATAGGAACCCGATGGATCCCTTTTTGGACGATTCCCAGGCCGCCGGGTCGGGCTTTGATCCCATGTCGTTGCTGCGGGCCTTCTGGCGTCGCAAACTCCTGTTTTTTATCCCGTTCATCCTTTGTTTGTCCATGGCCGTGGTCATCATCCGCACCATGACGCCCATCTATGAGTCCTCGGGCCAGCTTCTGATCAAGTTCAACAAGATGAACAGCCGCCTGTTGGAGGATCCCTCCAGCCGTTACGGACGGGCCCGCGATATCGACGCGGTCGCCTACCACGAAATGAACATGCTGCTCACCTCGCCCGAATTCCTGGAAAAAATGGTCCTCGAACTGAGTCTTGACGACGCCCTGCGGGAATCCGTTCCCGATTCGGTGGCCGCGACCATGTCCGAGGAAAAGACCATGCGCCGGGCCATGTACAAGCTGCGGTCCATGGTCAAGATCCGCCGGGACGGGGACCGCCTGTTCCGCATCGCGGTCCGCGATCCCGATCCCGAACAGGCCTACAAACTGGCCTATTTCCTCGTGACCCGTTTTGTCGAGGAATACCGGTCCAACCAGATGGACGCCAGCACCTCGACCAGGGATTTCCTGGAAGGGCAGCTGGAGATCTACAAGAAGGACCTTGATGACGCCGAAAAGGCCCTGCTGGATTTTCAGGCCAGTGCGGTGTCCGCCGGCCTGGTGGACAACCCCATCAACGCCGGCAACCTGGCCACCGCCGAGGCCAACCTTACCGAGATAAAGGAACGCTACGAGGGTCAGGATGCCACCGAACTGGCGGAAAACGCCCGTATCGTGCGCGGGGTGCTGGGTTCGGTGCCCAGCACCGCCTCCTACAATTCGGACCAGAGTGTCCGTTCCACCATTTCGGAAATGGAGGACCTCGGGATCAAGCTGCAACTCTATGAAGATGGGGACCACCGGGCCACCGATCTGGACTCCCGGCTCGGCCTGCTGCGGGTGCGTCTGAACCAGCGGATCGAGGAACTCGTCTCCCTGAACATGCCGCAGCTGAGCGGCATGGAGCGGATCCAGGTCAGCCAGTACATCTACTTCTCCCTGTTCCGGGAGGGTAAAAAGAACGTCATCAGCTCTCTGGAAATGAAAATCCGTGAATTCCGGCGCTTCGCCGCCAGCCGGCCAGGACAGTCCGCGCAGATTGCCGAACTCCAGGACCAGGTCGAGCGGGCCCGGGGTCTGGTCCAGAGCATCGAGGGGGAAATCACGACGCAGACCATGAACCTGGAGGCGAGTCTCTCGGAGATCGGCATGCAGATCAAGGTGCGGGAAAAGCCCCACCTGAGCCATACGCCCGTCGAACCGGACAAGATGAAGCTGATGGCCCTGGGGGCGATCCTCTCGCTGGGCATCGGGTTCGGGCTGGTCATTCTGGCCATCTTCATGGACCGGTCCTTCACGACGGTCGACCAGATCGAGCGCACCCTGGGCCTGGCGGTGATCGGGACCCTGCCGATGATCAAGGACGAACACTTCGAGAAAAAGAGGAAGGTCCGCATTTTCCGCTGGATCGTCATCATCCTCGGGATCCTGGCGGTGGGAGCTTTCGGCTTCCTGGTGATCTATCCCCGCCTCAGCTGAGCGTCGACCGGAAAGGTTGTTTTGATGGCCATGGACAGGACCAAACAGGGCGGGGTGGGCAGCCTCTTCGACATCGAGTCGCCGATGGCGATCGAACTGCGCCGGATCATGATCCAGATCGGCCGACAGCTCGACCTGGACCGCAAACGTTCCATCATGATCACCAGCGCCGAGCGGGGCGAGGGCAAGAGCCTCTTCTCCCTGCATTTCGCGCTCGTGCTGGCCTTCCACCTGCCCAGCCGCATCCTGCTGCTGGACGGGGACGTCCGCCGGCCCGTTCAGCACACGGTCTTCCAGAGCCGGGTCAGTCCCGGATTTGCCAACGTTCTCGAGGGCAAGGCCACCGTGGAGGAGGCCGCCTGCTCCAGCAAGATCAAGAACCTCGATTTCATGCCCGCCGGCACCACCGCCGGGCACATCAGCAGCCTGTTCGGCGGCAACCGGGTGCGGCACCTGATGGACGAACTGCACAAGACCTACGACATCGTCCTGCTGGATTCCCCCCCGGTGGTACCGGTCAGCGATCCCCTGCATTACACCGAAGCGGTGGACGGCTGCATCTTCCTGGTGATGGCCGGCCAGACCCCCAAGGATGTCTGCAAGCGCGGGGTGGAGATCCTCAGGAGCAGCGGGGCCAATATCCTGGGTGTGGTGGCGAACAACCTGGGCGAGGTCCTGCCCTACTATTACGATCAGAAGTATTACGGATACGATAAGTCCCATAAGAAGAGGCCGGCGTAGGCGGCCGCTTCGGATTACCCCGCAAGTCGGCCCGGGATTTTCGTACCTGCGCTATTGGTTCAAATAAAAAATTTTCTATCCTTAGGTAATATTCATGAATCGGACTTGAGGTTATGGATGATGCCCAGGGGTGGCTTCGGCAACCCCTAACTGTGTCCTCCTGCCCAAGGATTCCCCCGGGGGGTCTATTCTGCAGGGATATTGGCATGGTACCGACCTGGTTATGCAAAGTTAGTCATGAAGTTGATCCCAACGCGCGGAATCGAAGCTTGATTGACTGTGTGCCGGAGCAGGTCGATATGTGGTACTTTATAGGTCAGGACGCCCAAGAAAATCGGGCCTGATTAATTGGAGAAATCTCATGGAAAAACGAACGTTGGGTTCATTCAAATTCTATTTATTGCTGACATTCATCCTGGTTGGAATATCGTCCTGTTCAGACGATGACTCCATGATAACGACTCCCAATGTTGTTGATGATCCCTGGGCCATCTCCCTGGATAGAACGGATTGGTTCTGGGCCAGCGCCCCGTTCCTGGGGGCCGTTTGGCCGGCCGGCAAATCCGACCTGCGGTCCTTCGACCCCGCGGACAGGGTGGAAGCGGTGCGCTGGTTCGCCCCGTGGGAACGAACCCTGCGGCGGTACCTCAACCCGGATCTCATCAACCTGGAGCGGGATGAGACCCAGCCCTCCATGGACATGTACCTGCGGGCGGACGACGGCTCCTGGGACGCCGAGGACTGGGGCGGCATCATGCGGGGCATCAGCCGCACGGGACTGGACCTTTCCAAGGCCGAGTTCATCGAGATCTGGGTCAATGACGGGGTCCCGGACAAGGCCCAGCGTCGGGGAAAACTGCACATCGATTTCGGCTATATCAACGAGGATGGTTTCTGGCCTCCGGACCCCGCCGGGGATCCCATTATCGGCGACTGGGAACAAGAGGACGGAATCATCGACGGGAACATCGACGGCGTATTTATTGCCCCGGAAGAGGACATCGGGCTGGACGGTGACGAGAACGGGCCCCAGAGGTACGATCCCGCCTATGAGATCAACGGTGACCTGCCTTACCCCCGCATCAACGGGACCTCGCGCAACAATCGTGAGGACAACGAGGACCTGAACGGGGACGACAGTTTCCCTTCGGCCAACGGTTATTTCACCGTGACGATCGACCTGCAGGCCACTCAGGCCCTGATCGACGTGGTTTATGACTACGACAATGTCCAGGACCTGGTGGACGCGAAAATCGCCTGGCGAAAATACCGGATTCCCTTGTCTTCCATGGGGGAAGTACGGCTTGACGCGATGCCTGACCTTGGCGCCGTGACCCATGTTCGGATCTGGTACGAGGATCCCGATCCCGGCGGCCGGTCCGCCCTGACCCTCCAGCTTTCGGATTTCAAGTTCGGGCCTGGCTCAAGCCAGTAAATTGATCGACCCACCGGCCGATCCGAAGACCAGGTCCGACTGACCCGGATAGACGAAGGCCCCAGGATGCGCATCGCAAAGCGCTAAGTATCCTGGGGCCTTCGTCTATCCGGGTCAGTCGGACTTGGTCTTCAGATCCCCGACCCACCCCTTGAAAATAATCAGCATCACCGGCGAAATCATGGCGATGAGCGCGAACACCAGCCACATGTGCTCGGGGTTCCGGACACCGACGGCGGGCACGAATTTCTGCAGCATCAGCCCGGAATAGAGCGGCACGATGACCTTGGTCAAAAACCAGGGGAACTGGGCCACGCCCATGTAGGCGCCGGTGCGGCCCTCGGGGGCGATTTCGGCGGCGTACTGCAGGAAGCGCGGCTGCCACATGGCTTCGCCGATGGTCATGATGAACAGATAACCCAGGAGCAGGGGCAGGGTGGTGCCCATGGCCAGCAGGAAGGCCGGGACCGCCATGACGAAGGTCCCGATGATCATCATGTTGTAGACCTTTTTCTTCATGGTCAAGGCCGTGACGATGGGCACGGCGATGAAGATCAGGATCGGGTTCAGGTTGGCGAAGATCTCGAAACGGTCGCTGACGAATCCGCCCTCGAAACCCCTTTCGAGGTACTGGGGAAGGATGAGCCAGTTGTAGGTGAACAGGGTCTGCACCGGGATCAGGGCGAAGATGAAGAAGAAGAACTTGGTGTTGGCCAGGGGGTGGTTGGCCAGCCAGATCCGGGCGGGCGTGCCCCAGGAGGGCACCAGGAACAGGGAGGCCACGCCCACGCTGAGGGCGGCCCACACGATGTAATCCGCGGGGCTGGGCAGGTAATAGACACAACCGGCGATGGCCGCCAGGGTGATCCACAGGTGGGCGGGGATCCGGGCGTTGCGGATGGTTTCCGCATCAGCGGTGGCCTTGACCTCCGCGGCCTTGACGCCCTCGGCGGACATGTCGGGGGCGGTGCCGTCGGCGATCTTCTCCAACTCGCGTTCCTTCTCCGCGCGGGCGATGGCGTCCTTCTCCACCTTGGGGGTCAGGATCAGGGCGGTGCACACCAGGGCCACGAAGGTCAGGCCGGTATAGACCCAGTACGATCCCGTGATCCCGATGGCGTGGCGGATGGGGCTGAACCACGAGGGCAGGTATCCGCCCAGGTTCATCAGGGCGTAAAGCATGGCGTAGCCCATGGGGGCGGTCTTGGCGCTGGTGAATTTTCGAACGCCGGCGTAGGCGGCGGGCTGGTAAAGGCCGTAACCGATCACCACCACGATGAGGCCGACCATGGTCATGAGGTGCAGCGGTGTCCACAGCCCGGTCGTGGGGAACACCAGCGGCGCGGCCGACCACACCACCCGGCCCAGAAGCAGGAAGACGAAGGCCGACAACAGGGTCGTGCGGATGCCCTTCTTGTCGGCGATGCCGCCGAGGAAGAACATCGAGATGGTGATGCCGGCGGTCAGGACCAGCACCATGTGGTGTGATTCGACGTCGGCATTGGGCACGCCCTCGAAGATGAAGTCCGAGAAGTACATGGCCAGATAGCCCAGCATTCCGAAATAGACCCAGCCCTCGAGAAAATAGGCCAGGTTGATTCCCCACAGGGCGCGCGGGGCGTGCACCAGGTCGATGAAAGGCTGGATGATTTCCCTGAGGGGGCTCTGCTTGGTTTCGCTGGGAACAGGGGCGGCCATTGTCGGACCTTTCCGTTGGACTTTCGTCGGAAAAATGACAGGGAGCACGGGAAACAGCCGGCGGTGGCGGTCAAATCATGGACACGGCCCGCCGGCCGCTGGGAATATTAACCATACCCCGGGTCAGGAATCCAGAACGGATTCCAGCTTGCCCCGGATCGCGGCCCGGCCCGCGGTGGCCTTTTCCTCGCAGGAAGCCAGGGCTTTTGCGGCTTTTCCGCGGGTTTTTGCCGGGAAATCCGGTTCGGCGCTCTGGTCCAGGGCACCCAGGGAAGCCAGGTTGATCAGGACGTTGTAGTACGCCCCCTCTGCCCCGGCCATTCCCGCCAGGATGGCCACGCCGGCGTCGCTGAGGCTGTTCTCGTTGCCGATGGACCCGATTTCAGCCGCCAAATCCAGCAGCCCGGGGACTTTTTCCAGGACCGACAGGGGGACGCGGGTGGCTTCGCGGGTGGCCGCGGCGATGGCCAGATCCCTTTCTTTCTTCTGCTGGGGATTGCCCTTGGGCAGGCCGAAGCTGTCCATGACCGCGTTGAAGGCGTTGGTGTCGTCATCGATGGCGGCCAGGAAAAAGTCCTTCAGGTCCTGGGCGGCCTCGGCGATTTCCATCACCCGCGCCTCCACGGCCTCGTATTTCCTTTTGCCGACGGTCAGGTTGCCGACCATGGCCGTCAGGCCCGCGGCCTGGGCGGCGCACAGGGCCGCCACCGAACCGCCGCCGGGGGCGGGGCTGTCGCTGGAAAGCTCGTCCACGAATTCCCGGTTGGTCAGGCTCACCAGGGGGCCGTCGGTCAATCCGGCCTGGTATTCGATGATTTTTTCGGCCGGGTCGAAGGGGGTCAGCTCGCGCAGGCCCATGCTCTGGATGGCCGTCTCGATGATCATCTTCCTGGGGATTCCCGCCGACTGTCCCGCCTGGCGGAGGTAGTGCTTGCCGGCGGCGATCATGTCGCCCTCGGGGATCAGGCCCACCAATTCGCTGCCGGTGACGCGGACGCCCCGATCCCGCGCGGATTCGCAGCAGGCGTCGAAGGCCTGGTGGGGTTTGGTGATGGTGGTGTTGACCAGGTTCATCGAGACCTGGGCGCGCTGGTATTCGGGAATGACCCAGCCCACGGCCTTGCAGGCCTCGAGGCGGTAGGGTCCCGGCACCAGGATGTTCTCGCCGTCGGGTCCCTTGACCAGGACCCCGTTTGCGTCACGCTGGGCGCGGCCGGCTTCCTTGATGTCCAGGGCGATGTTCTGGGCGATGCTCTTGCTCATGGAATTGATGTTGACGTTGTAGGCCACCAGGAACCCGCGGGCCGAGACGTTGGTCGCCCCGCTGCGGGCGCTGCGTTCGTTCCATTCGTTGGGGCCGAAATCCGGCTGCCACTGGTCGGTGCCCAGCTTGTCGGGGAGGGCTTCGTATTCCCCCTTGCGCACGTTGGCGAGGTTGCGCCTTTCCGGGCGGGAGGCCGCGTCCTCATAGAGGTAGACGGGAATCCCCAGCTCCTCGCCGATGCGGCGGCCCACGGCCCGGGCGATCCCGGCGCATTCCTCCATCGTCACGCCGCTGACCGGGACGAAGGGGCACACGTCGGTGGCCCCGTGGCGGGGATGGGCGCCGGAATGCTTCCGCATGTCGATCAGCTCGCCGGCTTTCTTGACCACGCGGAACGCGGCTTCGGCCACGGGGCCGGGCTCGCCGATGAAGGTGATCACCGTGCGATTGGTCTCGGCCCCGGGGTCCACGTCCAGCAGGTGGACGCCGGGGACGTCGCCGACCACGGCGGTGACCGCGTCGATGACCGCGCGGTTTCGCCCTTCACTGATGTTGGGGACGCATTCGACGAGCTTCTTCATGTCGTTACCTCGGGTTGTGGGGCCGCGGGATCATTCTGGTTCGGACCAAAAATAACGCCGGGGAACCGGGATATCCAGCCTGCAAAACGGGCCGGGGTCAAAAATCGCCGGACCGGATTTTTTTTGGATGCAACCTTGGCCTTGTCTGATGCGTCCTTATTTTCGGCGGCGGGTGCCGACAATGACGACACGCCGGGCCGCCTTCCCGTTGAAATTTCCAGAATCCAATCCTGCCCTTGGGAGTTTTGCTATGTTCAAACCCGGAAAAAGAATGATGATCGGCCTTTCGGCCCTGGTCCTGCTGCTGGCCGTCGGGTTCGGCCTCTGGAAATCAGGTTTCCTGCCGGTGGGTCCGGGCGGTGAGGTGGCGGCCGCCGAGGCGGATTCCACCGACAGTGGTGAAATCGCCGGAATCAACGGGGATGGCCAGGGCAAGCCCGAGGAAAAACCGATCCCTGTGGAATTGAGCCTGGTCGAAGGCCGGGGCATCTCCTCCTATTACCGGGCGGCTTCGGTCATCGAGGCCGACCGCCTGGTCGAACTGGTGTCCCGCACCCGGGGCCGCGTCCACGTGGTGAACGTCGACGAGGGCGACTGGGTCGAAGAAGGCCAGATCCTGGCCGAACTGGAAAACGACCGGGAACGCATCCAGGTGCGAAAATGCGAACTGACCCTGGCGGACAAGAAGCGGTTGATGGACCGCAGCCGCCAGATGCTTGACGAAGAGCTCATCAGCCAGCAGGAATACGACGCCGTGGAATCCGCCTGGCACATGGCCCAGGCCGAATGCGAATTGGCGAAGATAAACCTGGAGGACACCCGTTTGCGGGCGGCTTTCGCCGGCCAGGTCACCGAACGCCAGATCGTTCCCGGCCAGCAGGTCGAGGCCAGCGCGCCCGCCTTCACCATCGGCGATTTTTCGCCCCTGCGGGTCCGGGTGCACCTGCCCGAGGCTGTCGCGCGCAAGGTCTCGCCCGGCCAGCGGGTGCTGGTGTCGCCCGAAGCGGCGGACGTGCCCCTCGAAGCGGTGGTGGAAAGGGTGTCGCCGGTGGTCGATCCGGCCACGAGCACCATTCGCCTGACCCTGCTGCTGGATGACACCGAAGCGGGTGCGAGGGTCGGCGGATTCGTCAAGGTCCGCATCACCACCGATCAGCATCACGACGCCCTGGCGATTCCCAAGCTCGCCCTGGTCGAGGACGGCTCGCTGCGCAGCGTCTTTGTCGCCGAGGCCGACACCGTGCGCAAGGTCGAAATCGAGACCGGGCTATATGACGAGACCCACATCGAAATCCTCGAAGGCCTGTTCCCCGGAGATTTCGTGGTGACGATGGGGCAGGGAGGGCTGCGCACCGGGTCGAAGATCGAGGCCCTGAACGGCGCCGCCGTGGGGTACACTGACGTTCCCGAAAAGACTGCCGATCCCGCGGCCGAAGATGACGCCACCCAGACCGCCCTGGCGAAATCGGAGTAGCCCGGTGAAAGCCATTCGTTACGCGGTGACCCATCCGGTGACGGTCTGGATGGTGACCCTGGCGGCCGTGGTTTTCGGGCTGACCGCCCTGGGCCGCCTGGACATGCGCCTGCTGCCGGAGATCCGTTACCCCAGCCTGACCGTGCAGACCGAGTTCCCCGGCACCGCCCCGGTGGATGTGGAGAACCTGGTGACCCGCCCCCTGGAGGAATCGGTGGGCGTGGTGCCCGGCCTGCGGCGCATCCACTCCATCAGCCAGGCCGGCCTGTCCCAGATCACCCTGGAGTTCAACTGGGGCACGCCCATGGACTACGCGGCCCTGGATGTCCGGGAAAAAATCGATCTGGTGCGGCTGCCCGGCGAAGCCACCATCCCCCTGCTGCTGAAATACGATCCCGCCCAGGATCCGGTGGTACGCATCGGCCTGTCCGGCGACGCGACCCTGGTGCAGCTGCGCAACGTGGCCGACGACGTCCTCAAGAAGGAAATCGAGGCCCTGACCGGTGTGGCCGCCGCCCATGTGTCCGGCGGGCTCGAAGAGGAGATCCGGGTCGAGATCGACGAGTCGCGGCTGGCGAGCCTGGGCATCCCCATCGGCCTGGTGACCGAAACCCTGCGCCAGGAAAACATCAACGCCTCGGGGGGATCCCTGCGCGACCGCAATGCCGAATACATCGTCCGGACCCTGAGCCGGTTCGAGGACCTGGCCGACATCGGGAAGGTGACCATCACCACCGTGGACGGCACCCCGGTCCACCTGGGGGAGGTGGCCGAGGTGGTCCGGACCCACAAGGAGCGCACCACCGTCACCCACGTGGACGGGCGCGAAAGCGTGGAGATCTCGGTCTACAAGGAAGGCGACGCGAACATCGTCGAGATGGCGCGCACCGTGAGGGAGCACCTCGACAGCCTGAGCGGACACCTGCCGGAGAACATGAGCATCGAGATCCTGTTCGACCAGTCGATCTTCATCGCCCAGGCCGTCCAGGAGGTCCGGAACAACGCCCTGATCGGCGGCATATTGGCCGTGGTCGTGCTGTTCGTTTTCCTCGGGGATTTTCGCAGCACCATCATCATCGGCATCGCCATCCCCATCTCGATCGTGGCCACATTCATCTTGATGCTTACCCGCGGGGTGTCGTTGAACATCATGTCCCTGGGCGGACTGGCCCTGGGCGTCGGGATGCTGGTGGACAACTCCATCGTGGTCCTGGAGGCCATCCACCGCCGGCGCGAGGAGGACACCTCCGGCATCGACCCCGCCGAGACGGCCGCCCGGGGTGCCGGCGAGGTGGCCGGCGCCGTGACCGCGTCCACCCTGACGACCCTGGCGGTCTTCGTGCCCATCGTGTTCGTGGTCGTGGGCGTGGCGGGGCAGATCTTCCGCGACCAGGCCTTGACCGTGACCTTTTCCCTGCTCGTGTCGCTCTTCGTGGCGTTGACCTTCACGCCGATGGCCGCGGCCTTCGGGCAGGGCGCGGCATCCACCCCGGATTCCTCCGGGTCCCACCGGACCGGGTGGTACATGTCCTGGGCGCGGCACGCCGGTCCCGGCCGGCTCGTGTTTCGCTGGCTCAGGATTGCGGGCCTGTTCCTGATCCTGGGGCTTCCCCTGCTGATCATGCGGTTGGCCAAGGTGCTGCTGGCGGGCCTGGGAACCGTCGTGCGCGCGGTGATGTGGCCGCTGACCTGGTCCTTTGCCCGGACCTTTCCCTGGGTGCAGGAATCCTACGCGCGGACCCTGACCCGGGCCCTGCGTCACCGGGTGCTGGTCCTGTTCCTGGCCCTGGTGGTGGCCGGCGGCGCCTGGCTGCTGTGGCCCAGGCTGGGAACGGAACTGGTCCCGCCCCTGTCGCGGGGCGAGTTCACCCTGGCCCTCGAATTGCCCGAGGGTTCGCCCCTGGGCAAGACCGACGCGGTCATCCGGAAGGTGGAACTGGAACTCGCGGAACTCCCCGGCATCGCCATGGTGGCCGGCGAGGTGGGGGTGTCGCGGGACGGACAGTCATCGGCCCAGAGGCGGAAGGAAAACCGCGCCGAGGTCCAGGTACGCCTGACACAGGCCACCGCCGAAGCGGAAACCGCGGCCCTCGAGCGTATCCGGGAGGTGCTGGGCCGTTACCCCGAACTCCATATGAAGCTGCAGCGTCAGTCCCTGCTCAGTTTCGGAGCGCCGGTGGAAGTCAACATCTACGGGTACAGCCTGGACGACCTGCAGCGGATCGCGGACGAAGTCGGCGTCCGGCTGGCCGGGGTCGAGGGCTTGCGGGATATCCGCCTGAGCATGGTTCCCGGCTCGCCCGAAGTCCAGGTGTCCTTCGACCGGGATAAACTGAACCGCTACGGCCTGCGCCTGGGCGACGTTTCCGAAACGGTGCGCGGCAAGGTGCGCGGCACGGTGGCCAGCCGGTTCCGTGACCACGAGCGCCACGTCGACATCAGGGTCATGAACACGGGGTCCCAGCGCAACACCCTGACGGCGGTCAAGGACCTGATCGTCACCGAACGCGAGGGCGTGCCCATCACCCTCGGTAGTCTGGCCAACATGGAGATCGTGACCGGTCCGGCGGAGATTCACCGTCTGGGCAGCAAACGTGTGGCCATCGTGTCGGCCAACCTCACCGGGCGGGACCTGGGTTCGGTGACCCGCGAGATCCGCGCCCGCCTGGCCGACCTGACGCTGCCGTCGGGCGTGGCGAT
>Ga0210065_1000066_pt1 | contig 33335 bp, 20 predicted proteins | sample Muzzi_PWB_D1_FD_185533 | JGI IMG/M metagenome (GOLD analysis project Ga0210065, IMG submission 185533) | Wetland microbial communities from San Francisco Bay, California, USA, that impact long-term carbon sequestration - Muzzi_PWB_D1 (SPAdes) | ecosystem: Environmental > Aquatic > Marine >... | reverse complement strand
GATGGTCAGGCCCAGGCCTGACCCCTCTTCCGATGAATCGCCGCCTTCGGCCCGATAGAATTCTCGAAAGATGCGCCGGATGTCCCGGGGCGGAATTCCCGGCCCGTCGTCCAACACGCTGACCGCGACCGCCGATTCCTTTTCCTGGAGGCGCACCGTGATCCGCCCCCCGGAAGGGGTGAACTTGACCGCATTGTGCAGGAGGTTGATCAGCACCTGCCGGATCAGGTCCGGGTCCACCGCCGCCCGCGGCAGGCCGGCGGCCACCTCGACCTCGACGATCAGGCCCTTGCGCGCGATGGCGGGCTGCAGGCCCTCGAGGGTCGTCCTGACCAGAGGTTCCATCTCCACGGGCTTGAGCGCCAGGAGACGCGACCCGTGTTCCATGCGGGTGAAGTCGAGGATCCGGTTCACCATGCGCAGCAGGCGCTGGGACTCGCTGCGAATAACATCCAGGAACTCGCCGGCGTTGGTGAAATCCGAGCCGGCCTGGTTTTTCTCCAGGACATCGGTGTAGGCGATGATCGAGGTCAACGGCGCCTTGAATTCATGGCTGGCCATGGCCACGAATCTTCCCTGCAGACGATTGAGCCGAGCCAGGGCCCGGTTTTCCTCATCCGAGCGGCGCAGGCGCGCGTTCAGGTCCATGGCCGCCGACCAGACCGCCACCGTCGGCTCCATGGCCTTCCGCAGCAGGGCCAGTTCGGCCTCCAGTTCGGGGTACTGATCCGGGGACCCCTCCAGGCCCAGGACAACGGCGAACCTGGCCAGGCCCTTGGCCTTGACCGGGGCCGCCATCCAGCCCGAACAGTCCACCGGTTCGATTCCCGGAACGGAAATGGCCCAGGGCGCCCCTCCGGGCAGACCGCCGGAACCTGTGACAACCTCCAGGGCCGAATTCCCGTTGTCGGTCCACGTCGCGGCCAATCGGGTCCAACCCCCGGGCATGTTCACCCAGCAGGATTCCTCCGCCCGGCCCGCACGGCCGCGGGCGGTCACCAGCCAGGACTCGCCGTGGCAGCAGCAGGTCGTATCCAACCGGAGAATGCCGCCGGGATCACCGGCGACGGCGGCCGCCCGCACCCCCGGAAGGGCCGACCAGACCTCCAGGATACCCCGGGCCAGGTCCGCCAAAACAGGCAGGCCTTCGGTCGACCGGATCATGTCCATGACCTGGTCGGCCGGACCGGCGGTCCGGGACAAAACGGTGGCGCTGCGGGCACTGTTGTTCATCGTTTTCATCGGGTCAGGAGGTGGGGGTTTCGGTTGATTCGTCGTCTTCTTCCTGGCCGGCGTTGATGGTCATCAATTCCATCGGCTTGTCCGGGGACCGCCTTTCGTAGACCACCACGCTGTGGGGTTTGGTCTTGCCGAAGCGTTTGAGCTCGACCAGGGTGTCGCTCAGTTCCGCCGGGTGCTGGAACCTTCCCCGGCAATCGGGGACCAGGGCCAGGGTCAGGGTGATCAGGGGAAACCTTTCGATCTGCCCGCTGCGGCTCTCGATCTCCAGGTAGCCGTTTTCGTAGTCTTCCTTGTCGTGCAGGTCGATCTTGCCCTCATCGAATTCCTTGATGATCCTCCGGGCCAATTTTTCGGCCTGCCCCGAACCGGCCACGACCACGAAGTCGTCCCCGCCCACGTGGCCCACGAATTCCCGGCCCGAACCGTACTTCTGGGTGATGCCCACCAGGACCCCGGCCAGGAAGGAGATCGCCCGGTCGCCCCGGGAATAGCCGTACTTGTCGTTGAAACTCTTGAAGCGGTCCATGTCGATGTACATGAACCCGAATTCCTGGTCGGTGGTGATCCGGTCCTGGATCTCGCGGTCGATGGCCCGGTTGCCCGGCAGACCGGTCAGCGGATTGGCCTCGCGCTCACGGCGCGTGGCTTCGAGCAGGTTGCTCACCCTCAGCAGGAGTTCGTCGTGATTGAAGGGTTTGACAATGTAGTCGTTGGCACCGCCGGCCAATCCCTTGACCTTGTCCTGCTCCTCGCCCTTGGCCGTCAGCAGGATCACCGGCAGACGGGCGGTCTCGAATCCCGCGCGGATGATCTCCAGGACGGCGAACCCGTCCATGCGGGGCATCATCACATCCAGCAGGACCAGGTCCGGTTGGAAGCTTGCCACGGCCTTCCAGGCCTCTTCCCCGTCCTCGGCCATCTGGACATCGAAACCTTCCTGCTCGAGCAGGAACTGCAGGATGCGCCTGATATGCGGTTCGTCGTCCGCAACCAGAATGCGTGCTTTTCCGGTCATTTCCACCCTCTTGGTCGTGATCCGGGCCCTCCGCCCATACAATGGTTCCCTATTTGTATCGGCCGAAAGAGGGCAACCTTGCGTTTTTTTTATGGGTTGAAGGGATTTTGAGGGATCAGCGCCAGGAGGTCAGGGGCTGGCGGGGAAAGCTGTCCAGATCAAGGCCGTCGGCGCGTCCGGCGGCAAAATGACACCATCCGGCATAGGCGATCATGGCCGCGTTGTCGGTGCAGTAGACGGGTTCCGGGGGCAGGAAATGGAGGTTACGCTTTTGGGCTTCGGCCGCGACCCTTTCGCGCAGGCGCCCGTTGGCCGAAACACCCCCGGCCAGGTAGACCGCCGGCACATGTTTGCGGCGCGCCGCCTGGAAAAGCCGCTGGCACAGGGAGTCCACGATGGCTTCCTGCACCTCGTAGCTGACATCGGCCACGGTCTGCTCGTCCAGGGGTCGGGGAAGTTCGTCGACCACCACCCGGACGGCGGTCTTCAGACCGCTGAAACTGAAGACGATGCGGGGATCCTTGTGCAGGGGCCGGGGGAAGTCGAACTGGCCGGGTCGGCCCCTGCGGGCCATCCGGTCGATGTGGGGTCCCCCGGGATAGGGCAGGCCCAACAGCTTCGCGGTCTTGTCGAAGGCTTCGCCGGCGGCATCGTCCAGGGTGCCGCCCATCAGTTCGTAGCGGCCCACTTCGGGCATGAAAACCACCTCGGTGTGCCCGCCGGAAACCACCAGAACCACCGCCGGCAGCACCATGTCGGCCGTCAGGGCATTGGCCAGGATGTGGCCTTCGATGTGATGCACCCCCACCAGGGGCAGGCCGGCAGCCGCGCACAGGGCCTTGCCGGTGGACAGCCCCACCAGCAGGGCGCCGATCAAACCCGGGCCCGCGGTGACGGCCACGCCGTCGAGGTCCCTGAGTTTCAGTTGCTGCCTTTCCAGCAGGTAGTCCACCAGGGGCAGCAGGTTGACCAGATGGGCCCGGCTGGCCAATTCGGGAACCACACCGCCGAAATGGTCGTGAAGATCGACCTGCGAGGACACCAGATTCTCGGCCACCCCGCGTTCGCTGTCGTAAAGCGCCACGCTGGTATCGTCGCAGGAGGTTTCGATACCGAGAATCCTCATGGCCTCAATCCTTTGGAGCGGGGTTCACGGGCCAGATCTTCTCGCGCAGGTCCGCGGTCGCGCTGGCTTCCTTTTCCATTTCCTCGAAGACCGGGCCGATATTCGAGGCGATCTCGCGCACCAGCACGGACCGGTTGCTGAATCCCCGGGCCGCCAGGGTGCCCGCCTTGCCGTGCACGTAGGCACCCAGCAGGGCGGCTTCCAGGGCCTCCATCCCCTGGGCCAGCAGCCCGCCCAGCAGACCGGTCAGGACATCGCCCGACCCGCCGCGCGCCAGGGCGTCGTCCCCGGCGGGGTTGAGGAAAACGCGGCCGTCCGGCGCCGCGATCACCGAGGGCGATCCCTTGAGCATGACCACCACGTTCCACTTTTTGGCCAGGCGTCCCACCAGATGAAGCTTCTGCTTTTCGACCTCGGCGCTGGTCAGGCCCGCCAGTCGCCCCAACTCCCCCGCGTGGGGCGTGAGAATGACCTTTCGGGACGCGAAGGCGGGCTCCTGCCCCACGCGGGCAAAGGCGTTCAAGGCATCGGCGTCCACCACCACCGGACAGGTCGCGTTGCCCACCAGGTCCACCACCCAGGCCGCGGTTTCGGGGTCGTCGCCCAGACCCGGGCCCACCGCCAGGGCATCCTGACCGGCCAGAAGGCTGTCCCGCACCTGCGGATCCCAGGGAGCGATGGATCCCTGATCGGTTTCGGTAACCGCCCGGGTGAGCACTTCGGGAAGCAGCACCCGGGTGGCGGTTTCCAGCCCCAGGGGAACCGCCAGGGACACCAGTCCCGCGCCGGACCGCAGGGCGCCCATCCCCGCCAGATGAGCCGCGCCCCCGAATTGACGGGAGCCCGCGACCACCAGCAGCCGTCCGCACTGGTACTTGTGGACGGTGCCGGGACGTGGGGGCAAAAGGGCCAGGTAGTCCTCCCGGGAGAGCCAGTTCAGGTCGCCGGCGTGACGGGCACAGACATCGTCCTTGAAGCCGATGTCGACCACCGCGATGTCCCCGGCAAAATCCCGGCCCGGCGCCAGCAGCAGGCCCAGCTTGGGCAGGCCGATGGTCACCGTGAGGTCGGCCGCCACCGCCACCGGATCGACCCGGCCGTCATCTCCGCAGACCCCCGAGGGAATGTCCACCGCCACGCAAGGCAGGCCCGTGTCGTTGATCGCCCGAATAAGGCCGGGATAGCCCTCCCGCAACGGCGGGTTGATGCCGGTGCCGAAGATGGCGTCCACCACGACGTCGGCGTCCTCGGCCAGTTCGGTGAAGGTCTCGACCCAATCGCCGGGCTCGGGAGTCACCACCACCACGCCCTCGGGAAGTCGCCCGAAATTGAGCAGGGCCTCGTTCTTGAGATCGCTCGGATCATCCAGGAGCATCACCGCGACCACGCATCCCTCGGCATCCAGGTGACGCGCCATGACCAGGCCGTCACCCCCGTTGTTGCCCTTGCCGCAGATGATCAGGACACCCGGTCCCCCGCTTTCCTCCTCCGGCCCGTGATCGTGGCCGCAGCCTTCATGGTGATGGCCGTGATCGCCCTCGCCGGACTCGGCGAGGAAATCCAGAAGCAGGTCCGTCAGGCCGAGTCCCGCCCGCTCCATGAGTTTTTCCCCGGAGGTCCCGGACGCTATCGTCTCGCGGTCGATCTCCGCCATCTGCCTCGCCGTGCATACCCGCATGTCAGGCATCCTTCCGGTCGTGTTGGGGTCCGTTCAGGAAGTCCAGGACATCGAGCAGCTGGAGCAGGTCATCCGCCACGAAATCCGGGACGGTGGGCTCGCTGGCCACCTTGTCGGCGTACTTGGAATACTTGTCCCCGTACCGCGCGTAGACCGTGTGCAGGCCCGCGTTGCGTCCCCCGAGGATATCGCGCTCCTTCCAGTCCCCGATCACCACCGCCCGCTCGGCGGGCACATCCAGTTTCTCCAGGGCCATCAGGAACCCCGCCGGATCCGGTTTATGGCAGCCGGTTTCGTCGAAAGTCAGCACCAGGTCGAAGGTGTGCTGCAGGCCCAGGGCGGTCAATCGAAGCCAGGCCTCGAATCCCGGAGCGTCACTGACGACAGCGAGTTGGTAGCCTTCCTTCAGTAAACGGTTGAGCACCAGCTTGGCGTGGGGATACGGCACCAGGGACCCTTCCCGCCCCCGCCGGTAGGCCACCACCCCGGCGGCCAGCATCCGGTGGTCCACCCTGCCCACGGTCTGCTCGAGAAAGATGTTGAACACCCGCTGGTGCTCGATGCCCTTGTCCTTGTAGATGGCGAAGATCTTCTCGGTGGCTTCTTCGCGTGACAGGGGCAGGCCCACATCGATCATGGCATCGACCGCCGCGGTGATGGAATTTTCCTTGGCCTTCATGAAATCGGTCAGGGTATTGTCGAGATCGAAGATCACGGCCTGGATATGGCGGTCGACCTGCTTCGGCACGGCGGCACCTTTCATTGGTTTATTCCCGGGGATCATACTAACCTGTTTGCCCGCGGAAGTCCCCGGATAACCGGCACGGGAGCCCGGTGTTGAAAATCCGCGGCCCATTCCCGATCTTGGAGAACATGTACGACCTGAATGATAACAACAGCCCCGCGCCCGTCCAACCGCCGGGAATGTGGACCGACTGGAGCCGCGGCCGGATCATGGCCCTGGCGACCATCCTGATGGCCGCCAATTTCTTCTTCCAGATCCTGTTCTTCCTGGTCGGCGAGGATCTCTTTTTCCCCGTCCTGGCCGGGGCGGTGGCCGGCGTCCTGATCCCGGTCTACCTGCTGAGCCAAAAGTACCTGTTTCCCCTGGGGCGGGATTTCGGGCTCAACCGGCCCGGCCCCCTGGTCCTGCCGGGGGCCGCGTTGATGGCGGTCTGCTCCCTGGTGCCGACGTCGCTTCTGGCGGAGTTTTCGCTTCGCCTTCATCCGGCGGACCCCAAGTGGGAAAGTTTTTTCCGGGAGCACCTGCCCACCTCGACCGCCGGCATCCTGCTGGCGGTGGTCACGGTCGTATTCGTGGCCCCCCTGGCCGAGGAAATCGTCTTCCGCGGTATCCTTCACCGGCTGGCCTCGTCCATGTGGGGCGCCATCCCGGCGGCGATCATTTCGTCCCTGGTATTCGGGATCGTACACGGCGAACCCTGGTTCCTATTCGGCCTGGTCGGCGTGGGGCTCATGCTGGCCTTCGTCTGGGAGGCCACCGGTTCGGTGACCGCCTGCTGGGCGGCCCACGCGGTCCACAACGCGATTTCCCTGTGGGCGATGCTGAACAGCGAGGGGTCCCTGGCCGAGCCCCAGACCATCACCTGGCAGGATTGGGGCCTGGCGGCGGGCTCGCTCCTGGGATTGGCCCTGGTGGGCCGATTCCTCCTGATGATGAAAAAGCGGGGGCCCGGATGATTTCCGGACCCCCGAGTGTGAAGGAACAATACGACTTCTTTTAGCGGAACAGGGCCTTGACGCCGCCCCAGGACTGTTCCTCGGTGGCAACCACGGTACCCAGATCCTGGAAGGTGATATTGCCCCACATGACGTCCAGGTTCGACCCGTCACCCGAGCCGACCATGTTGTTGAACTGCATGTGGCCGCCGGCCTGGGCCGGGGTCAGGATGCCGAAGGTCCCATGGGGATCGGCTTCCGCAGGGTTGCCCTCGTCGAAGGGAAGCGGGCCGCTGCTGTAGGAAACGCCATCATTGTAGATGTATTCGATGGTGGCGGGCATCGCGGCGGTCATCTCGACATTGGGCTGGTAGATCATGGTCAGGGTCACGGTGGTTCCCTTGACATAGGTCACGCCCTGGGAGCCGGTGAAGGAATAGAAAGGCAGCCGACCGCCGAAACAGGCGACCTCACCGTCGGGGGTGCGCACGTTGAAACGTCCGTCCACCAAGGGGGACCACCAGGGGGAGATCTGCAGCCCGGCTTCACCGTCTCCGGTTCCCCTGATCGTCAATTCGGCGGAGAAGACAAAACCGTCGGTGTTGGAAAATTCCGCGGGATTGATCCCGTCATCGGAAAAACGCCACACATGCAGGTTGGCCCAGCCCAGGGGACCCGCGGCCTCGTCGTTGATTTCGATCACGGACGGGAAGCTGTTGTTCACCGTCAGGATCGAGGCGAAGGAATCGTTGAAGACGCGCTCAATAACCACCGCGTCGCCAGGAACGACCGTCGCCATGGCATTGCCTCCGCAGACGACCAGCAACAGGGCGGCCGCCAGCAGGAAACCGGCATTCTTAAAATTTTTCATTGTCGAAACTCCTTTAGTAAATCCTTGATGTCGACTTCGGTTACGAAAATCATGATCCATCTATCAACTACCACCTCCTCGTCCGGCTCATCCTGAGAACCGGCATCACTTGACGATTATACACCTTTTCCAGGCCTTTTGGCCGTTTGATTCGAGGGAGTAGGAATAAACGCCGCTCGCGAGGTCCCTCGCATCCAACGTGAGCTGCTGCAGATTGAGGTCCGAGGCCTGCCCGGATACTTCCCGCACGAGGTGTCCCCGGAGGTCATAGACCCGCAGGATCACCGGCCCAGGTTTGGCCACCCGGTACGAGATAAGTGTGGAGCCGCTAAAGGGGTTTGGAGCGTTCTGTCCCAGTTCGATGATGCTCACCGGACCGTGGGGACCCTCGGGAACCGCGGAAACGCTGGTGAATCCGGCCTGCGACAATCCTGCCAGGATGTCGGGGTTTGTCATGAACCTCTCCCAGACCGCCCCGGTGAGATAATTCTCGATCATCATGATGATGGGGCCCTGGTCGATGCCGAGATAATCGGAACCCACCCAGAAAACCGAGGGGTTGAACGCGTCCTTGAACCCGTATTTGCCCCAGATCAGGCCCCCGTAGTTGTCATACATGTTGTGGAGGGCGGGAATGACCACCTCCGGCGCGAAGGCGATGGAACTGGCGGCCGCCGTCGGCGTGATGGTGCCGTTGTCGTTCTGCGCCGGCGGGGCGCCGTGGGCAAGATACCCCCCCGGATCGTCGGAAGCCGTCAGGCCCCACAGGTTTTCGCCGTACCCGGTCCATCCCCCGGGATTGGCGATGCAATACTCCCGCGCCGCCAGGGTCGCCCGCCGCGAGTTCTCGTGGTAGGTGATCCCCTTCAGGTCCATGTACTGGTCCTTGATATCCCGGAAATCGATCCAGCAATGGGAATACTGGTGACCGAAAAGAGGAGGAAAGATCAGGTAGGTCTGGCCGTACTGGGTGCTCCAGTTGTAGCCGGTGGTCCAGTAGGCCCAGGTGTACCAGGGCACCGGATGCGTGGGCGAGCCCAGGGCCAGAATGTAGAGGATCATGGCCTCGTTGTAGCCCACCCAGGAGCCGAAGCCGCTGAATCCCGTGGCCGGCTTCCACCCCATGCGGATCCCGTTGCCGCCGTTGCGCACGAATTCCCAGTCCACCCGGTAGTAGAGCGAATCGGCCAGGGCGCGCATTTCGACATCGCCCGGGTCGGCCGTGTCGAAATACTGTTTGGCGTCGATCACCCCGGCCATCAAAAGGGCCGTATCGATCGTGGACAGTTCACAGCTCCAGGCCCGCAGCCCCGAATTGATGTCCAGGAAATGATAGAACAAACCCATGTAGCCGTTGGTGACGTATTCCGAGTTGTTCTGGGGTCCGTCCCACAGGGTCTGCATGCCCAGCAGGATCCGGTCCCGGCCCTCATCGCGGGTCACCCAGCCATGGTCGATGGCGATGCAGATGGCGGAGATGCCGAAACCCTGCGCCGCGATGCTGCAGGGCGATCCCGGCTGGCTGCGATCCCGGATGAGGCCGTTGACGGGATTGGCTTCCTCCCAGAAATACTGGAACGCGGTGTACTGCAGGCTGTCGAGCAGGGCCGGGGTGGTCAGGGATTCCTCCGCGGCAACGGCGCCGCCGGCAAAGGCCAGGATCAGGGCCGCCAGCATCGTCCCGGCTCCCCGTTTCCATCTGTTGGTTGCTGTCCTCTTCATGTTGTCAGGCTCCTGTCCTTGGGACGTTTTCAGAAATCTATGACCATGGTGAACCGGTGCGTGTCCTCCAGGTATTCATGACCTGCCCAGGCGTAATTGAACTGGTAGGTATTGTCGCCGAGGACCCCCTCGACACCGAACCCGAAGGTCAGCCCCAGTTCACTGTCGGTCTGGAAAAGGGTCTGGTAACCGACACGCAGCGAAAGCAGTTGCACCAGCTTCCATTCCGCCCCCAGGTTCATGCTTTCGCTGTTGTCGTTGGGATGAAGCCCCTCGGCCAGAAACAGGAATTCGCTGTTCTCACTGACCACCACCGGGACACTCAACCCGATGCGAATGAGACCCGGAAGGGAGAACAAGTCCGTCATCTGGCCCGCGGGCAGGGCGCTGTTGTCCCCGTAGGCGTTGGGATCGGCATCGTACTGGATGTCCAGGTCGCTCCCGTCGTACCTGGACCTGGAACCCAGGTTGGACAGGCAGAAAGCGAGGATGGCCCCACTGTCGGAAAGGCGGTAAATAGTGCCCAGGTTCAGGCTGAAGGCCTTGGCCGACGTATTCCAGATCTTTTCGGTGATGATGTTGGTCTGGATACCCGCGGAAAACCGGCTGGTGATCCGCATCCCGTAGGCTAGACCGATAGCGGTGTTGCTGACCTTGTAATCCACTCCCGCGCCCTCGGGCTGCTCGACCGTCCGCACCAGGATGTCGCCGGAGCTGAGGGACGTCACGCTCGCGAAGATGCGTCCGCTGCCGCTGACCGGGAGGGAAAAGGCCGCGTAATTGTAGCTGATGTCGGCGTACCAGAGGTTGTGCGTGTACTGGATCGCGGCCTTGTCCAGCAGCCCGATGGCCCCGGTATTGTAATAGACCGCCTCGATGCCCCCCGGCAGGGCCGAGCCCGCGTTGCCCAGGGCGCCGCCCCGGGCGCTGGGTTCGATGCGAAGAAAGGTGCCGACGGTCGTGCCGACCTTGGTCTGGGCAAAGGTCGATCCGGCCACGGACAGGAACCCGAACCCGATGAAGATCGAAACGGCCAGCACGGTCCTTTTCATGTCGCTCCTCGCGCCCCTCATTTCACAATGGCGAATTTACCGGTGGCATTGCCCACCGGTCCGCCGTCCACATAGAAGATGTAGAGTCCCGGAGCCACGTCGAGATTGTCCTTGGTGCGCAGGTCCCAGGGTACGAAGCCATCGTCGGAGCCGTCATGGTGCAACGTCTGCACCAGTTCGCCGATCACGTTGTAGATGCGGATGGTGCAATTGGCGGGCAGGCCGCGGAACTCGAGGCGGCGCTCCCCCCGCCCCGACACGGCGAACCTTTCCGGCTCGAAACTGGCTGAGGCCAGATAGGGGTTCGGCACGACGTAGGGCGCCAGGGTCTCGCCCGCGGCCTTGGCGTCGACATACTCGCCCTTGGTGCTGAAGTCGAACACGTCGTCGGCGCTGAAGGGCCGCAGCAGTTTCATTGTCCAGGCACTGCCCGCACCCGGCATCTGGGTCGGCAGGGGGAAGGCCGGATCCAGCCTGAGACGCCAGGTCACCTTGGGCACCCCCGGTTCGGAGGCGATGTAGGTGACCACATCGATCACTTCATCGGCCCGACTGATGGTGCCGTCGCCGTCGCGGTCCCGGAAACGGAAGTCCAGGCGCTGTTCACCGGATTCGGAATACGCGATGACCTCGAATTTGGCCGGAGTCGCCGGGTAGGTGAAACCGTCGGCCACCGAGGTGTCCACGACCGTGTTGTAGAAAAAGACGGTGATGTCGTCGGGGAACCCGGGACGCAGCCGGTTGATGGGCAGCACGCTGGGCTCGTAGGCCACCGCCAGCCGGGCATCGGTGGGGCTGTTGGGCTCGAACCCTGTCCCCGAGGTGTCCACCTGCACTTCACCGGGGGTGTACACGATGGGAAGCAGTCCGGCGCCGACAGGTCCGATTCCCAGCCCGTCGAAGTCGGTCCCCGAAGCAAACAGCAACTCGCCGGTGGTCAGGTCGGTAAGGGTGTATGCGCGGGCCCGCAGGCTGTCCGGACCGGGCGTGACGAAGTTGACCCGGTACTGGTGATCGTCCGGAACGATCATGGAGTTGACCACCTCGACCGCCACGGTGCCGACGCCCCGGCCATCCACCTGGGCTGCCGGTTCGGTGGTTGCGGGCATGTACCCCAGGACCCGGGGGTTGGGCCGCACCTCCACCACGTTGGTCGGCAGGACCAGTCCCCCGCGCGGTGTCCGCGACGGGGCGATGGCGTTTTCCGAGGGATAGAAGTTGAAGGCTTCGGACCCGAAATCGTAGGCCGTCACCGCATAGTAGTACTGCTGGCCGTTGGTGACCGTGTTGTCGGTCCAGGTATGGGTGAGCCCCGAGTCGGTGCCCAGATAATAGGCCACCCCCTCGATGACCAGGTCCGAAAATCCGCTGCGCCCGTCGGGCACATCGAACTGGGCGATGGGCCGCCCGTTGCCCAGGGGCCCGCTGCCGGTGCCCGTGGAAATAACCTGGGGATCGCGGAAATCGGGATCGGTGGACCGGTAGATGCGATACCCCTCGAAATCGAATTCATTGGTCACCGGGTCGGCCCCGCGCTCGGACACATCGTTCCATGACAGGCGCACGAAGCCGTCGCCGGGTTCGGCGGTGACCGTGGGCGCCTTGGGAGGCACGGCGAACCGGTAATTGGCGTTGTAGATCTGCTGCACGGTCCGGGTATTGCCCGCCAGCTCGGTCAGATCCGCCCCGTAGGCCAGGGCCAGGCTGAACCGTTCGGTCTGGCCGGCCGCCAGGCGGAAGGGGCCCGAGGCGAACAGGAAGCCGATGTTGTAGTTCGAGGCCAGGGGATCGTCGAAGCGAACGTCAGGATCGGGATTCGAAAACTGGTTGTACAGCCTCTCGGGCCAGTCCTCGTTGCCGGTGAAGAAGACGATGTTGTCCGTCTCCTGGTCGGGGTTCCCGTAGCCCGGGAGGATCCTGTTGAGTTTGAACCCCGTCAGGCCGATCTGGTCGGATTCGTTGAGGTCGGTCTGGTCGAAATTCGGTTCGCCGGCCGTGGGGATGCCGTCCCCTTCCCCGGTGTCCCCGGTTTCGGGCAGGCCGTCGGCGCCCAGGTCATGGTTGTCGACGGTCCAGTCCATGTCCTCGTCGCCGGTCCACCACAAGCCGGCGCGGTAGGCCGGGGTTTCGGCCACGGGGCCGAAGGTGGCCTCGAAACGGGCCAGGTCATAGTTGGCCGAGACGTAGGCCATGATCTCATCCTGGCCAACCACGGCCTGGCCCGGTCCCCCGTCGCGCATTTCATCGGTGATCCCGTCCTCGTCGTTGTCGATGGCGTCGGTGGAATTTCCCGGGGTTTCCATGTAGGCGTAGCCAAGGTAACCGGTCCGGCCGCAGGATCCGGAAAGATCCCGGCCGTGCCCCCCGTTGTCCCAGGTGTAGACGAGGTTGATGATCTGGTCGTCGAATTCGCGGGCGAAGAACGCGTTGTCGTCATCGGATTCGTAGATCTGGTCGCAGGAAAAAGCCGACCCGCCCACGCCCGAGTCCATGTACAGGCCGAAGATGATGTTGTCGTCGTAGTCGGTGGTGCCTTCGTTGGTGATGTCGTAGTGCCAGAAAATCACGTTGCGGGCCTGGGGATTGGCCCACTGGAACCCCCGGACCTCGATACGAAGGCCCAACCCCCGCCGGGTGAGGTCGCGGCTGTCGGGATTGAAATTCCAGGCGTCATAATAATCATCGTCCAGGACCATGTAGCTTTCCTGGTCGGCCACGATCTGCTTGCCGAAATAGCCGTTCCAGGACCCGCTCCATCCCGGGTCATCTATCTCATCGAGACGATCGGGCCAGAAATCGGGCCAGGTGCGCGGATCGTTGCTCAGGGCGGGCGACCGGCCGGGGTTGAGTCCCGGATCCGGCTGGAAATACCCCGGGCGGGGCTCGAACCGCATGACCCGGTTGTAGTAGGGACTGGTGCCCTGTCGCTCGCGGAACCCGGTTTCCATGATGTAGGCTTCGGCACCGTCGAGCTGGGTGATCTTCGCCAGCACGAAGGGGGTGACCCCGTCGCTGTAGTTCATCCCGCTGCCCTTGGGCACCTCGACGGAGTGGAACACGCTCAGATCCACATTGCCGGGATCCCGCGGATAATCGCCGACCATCCCGAAGTTCCAGAATATCGTGCGCATGTTGTTGGCGTCGTGCTGGCCGGCGCGCTCGGCGTCCTCGCGCCCGCGCTGGTCCTGCGGCACGGGGGTCACCACATCGCCGAAAGAGGTGGTCACCATGATGGCGATCAGCAGCAACGGCAACAGGGCCGCGGCCCCGACCGCACCGAGGGAATTCCGGCTACGAGAAACCACTCCTTCACGTCTCCTTTTTCTGGCGCCCACGGCTCTGGTCATCATGGCCCACCCCATCCCCAGCGCACGCCGAATTCCACCCTGCGGGGCTGGTAGAGCCGGGTGGGATCGGCCAGCGACACCAGTTCGCCCGGGCTGGGAAAACGGGCATAGTAGGGACTGCCGGTCGTCGCATAGACCGGCCCGTTGAAATAGCGGGCATCGAACACGTTGAATATCCGCATGAACAACCCGCCCCTGCCGTCCTTCTTCAGGATCCATTCGGCCCGCAGATCGACAAGAACGGCAGATGGCTTGTGACCCGAGTTGGTGGCCGATCCGAACCCGAAGGCATTCTCCGATTGGGGGGTGTAGCGCTGACCGCTGACCCCCTTGATCACGCTGCTGATGGAATACTTGCCCGGCTTGTTGAAGGCGGCGGTCAGGTTGAGGGTGTGGGTCTGGTCCCAGTTGAAGGGCACCATCTGGGGCCGGGGATCCTCGCCGGCGGCCGCGCGGTTGGCCGTCTCGCTGGGATCGCTGGCGTTGCCGTTGGCCCGCTGCCAGGTGTAATCGAAGGCCAGGGTCAGGGGACCGACCTGGCGATAGTCGAGCGACAGGGTGATACCCGTGATGCTGCCGAAATCCACGTTGGTCAGCCGCGCGTATTCCGCGCCGGTGTAGGTCGATACGAATTCGACGCCCATCAGGTCGCGGACATCCTTGTAGTACATGGTCAGGTCGAAGCCGAACTCCTCGCTGAGGATCTGCTTGTAGCCGATCTCGTACTGCACCGTCGTTTCCGGTTTGACATCCGGGTTGCCGAGCACGCCGTAGCTGACCGTGCCGGCCTGCAGCCGCTCCAGGATATCGTAGTCCGAGTTGGCGAACATGGTCCCCACGGAGGGGAACTGGATGAAATGGCCGTAGGCGAAATGAACCGCGGCCTTGTCCTCGATGGGGTAGGCGACTCCCAGCCGCGGGGAGATGGAGGTCTTGACCGTGGTGGCCTGCGGGTGGGATTCGGGGGCTCCCTCGATGGCGTTGGCCGGGTTGGCCGGATCGCTCGGCACCGTCGACTGGGCGTCGAAGTAGTCGAGCCGCGCGCCGAAGCGGACGATCAGATCACTCCGCTCGAACTGGTCCTGGATGTAGGCCGCGCCCATCACCGGGTAGTAGGTCTGGGGACCCGGATAGTCCGGCGGTTCGTAGGGAGCCGTCCGGTCGGCGGGGTGCCGGACCAGGGAGCCCTCGGGATAGGTGAAATACATGTCGGTGCCGAACTCCACGATCGGCAGACTGAATTCGACCCCCGTCTTCATCTGGTTCTCGGGATTGACCTGGCTCACCACCGATCCCTTGAAAATGAACGAGTTGGTATTCTGTACGTAGTGGTTCGTCTGAACCCCCTGGTAATAGAAATCACCGTTGGTGCCGGAATTGTTCAGCTGGGGGGCCGCGTCGTAGCGGCTGTCGAACGGATCCTCGTAAAGGTGGTCCTCGTAGTTGAAGTAGTTCTGCCGGAGGCTCAAATCCAGGAAAGTGGTCGCGCCCAGGGTCTGCGTCCAGTCAAAGCCATGGGAGATGGAAAAGGAGTTCTGCAGCGACAACGCATCGGGCATGAAACGGAAGGCGTAGTTGTTGGCCCGTCCCTCGCTGCTGCTGAAGACCGCCTGATAGCTGATTCTCGAGTTGGCCAGGGAGTTGTTCGCGAGCTTGAAGACCCCGGACCACTGGTCACTGTAGCCCAGGGGCATGGTGGCGCCGTCACCGGTGGCGATGATCGCCCCGGTGCTGTCGGTCTGGTCCGTGGGGTTGAACACCCGTTCGGCATAGACATAATCATCGAACAGGTAGCGGCGGCCGCTGAGCAGGTAGGTGGTGTCGCCCAGGGGCACCGGGCCGCTGAGCGTCAACTGGTAGCTCTGGGTTCCGGTCAGGTGGGGCGTGTCGTCCGTGCGGCGCGCCTCCTCATTGCCGACAAAATAGAAACCCCCGGTGTACACCTCGCCGTCCACCAGGAAATCCTCCGTCCCCTGCTTGAGAACGGCGTTGACCACCCCGCTCATGGCCTGGCCGTACTCGGCGTCGAAGGTGCCGCTGATCACCTGGACCTCCTGCAGGAGCGAGCGGTCGATCTGCAGACTCGATGAATTGTCGAAGGCGTTGTTCACGCTGACGCCATCCACCTGGTACTGGACCTCGTCCTGGCGTCCCCCGCGGAAATGGCCATCGACCACGCCCGCCTGCAGGTTCACCACATCCTCCAGGTTCTGCACCGGAAGGTTGTTGATATCCTCCTTGGTCAGGTTGGACTGGGAGCTGGTGATCTTCAGGTCCACCGGGGGCCGGGCGGCCACCACCACCACTTCCTCGGTCTTCAGGTTGGTGTCGCCCATCTTCATTTCGAGAACCGTGGCCCTGTCGGATGACACAGAAACCTCGCTGACGGTCACGGCGTTGAAGCCCAGGCGGCTGGCTTTCACCTCGTAGGTTCCCGGCGACACGTTCAGGATGGTAAAGTCCCCGTTGCTGTCGGAATAGGCTCCCAAACGGGTACCCACCACGAGCACGGTGGCGGCCACCACGGGCCGGCCGTCCTGATCGGTCACCTTTCCCGAGATGGTCCCGGTGGTGCCTGCCCGCACAGGCGTGGCCCCCGGGACCAGGCACAGGAAAGCCATGGCCACCAGGACAAATGCCACGTATTGCCTTCTTGTTGCCAGAATCCTGCCTCCGATTGGTTTCGGGCCGCCTAGCGCAAGGGGGGAGCAAGCTCCCCCCCGCCGTCCTATTTGATGAGCACCGTCTTTCCCGTCAGGGCCGTGTGTTCGGCACCGGTGCCGGGATCGACCATCCGCAGGCGGAACAGATACACGCCGGCGCCGGGCCGCCGCCCGTTGAACAGGGACACGCTGTTTTCGCCCTCGTACATCAGCCCCATCTCCCGCCTGTCGACGAGCATGCCGCGAACATCATAGATTTCCAGGGTCACCAGGTTTTGTCCGGGCATCGCGAAGCTGATCTGCGGACGCGACGAAGGCCCGCTGGACTGCAGCAGCCTCGCGTAGCCGCCATAGGGGTTGAAGGGGTCACCCACGGCACTGACGCCACCGGCCAGTTGAGCCCAGGCCGGGCAGCAGACACCCGGGAATTCCCGGTACCACCAGGTACGGGTTCCATAGCTGTCCGTGGTCGGGATGAAGGAATCGCCGTCGAGATAGGCAACGCCGAAGAAAAGCGCCCCGTCTCCCAGCCCGGCTGGATAACCGAGGGCCTTCAGGTCAACCGCGAGTTCCGCAGTATACCCATTATCCGCCTGGTTGCCAAGAGTGTCGACCGTCGTTCCGGCACCCAGCCAAACAGCCGCTTCGGCGTCACCGGCGGTCACCAGACTGAGCAGGTCATCCGCGGGCAGGGCGGTGCCGTCGGCATTTACCTGGAAAGACAGCCTTTTCCCGAGCAACTGGTTGTCGGTTCCACGGACTGCCCGGTCTTCCACCGTGACGATGAAACCGTCCCAACGGTTCAGGTCCGGATGGTACTGAACGACCTGGTCGCGGGCCTCGAAACCGAAGTAGAGAATGTCGCCGCGGTGGTAGACCTTGACCGTGGCGTCGGCGGGGTCGATCACGAAGGCCTCGCCGCCGTTGACCGTCGGCTGGAACTCTCCGGACCGGTAGGGCCCCACGCCGTCGTAGGTCTCCTTAAGGGCATCATCACCCCAGCGGATGTCGAAACTGTAGACTTCCGGCGAACTCCAGACGGCCTCGTTCAGCTGGCCGTCGATCGTGGCCACTTCGTCGATGGCCGGCACGACCATCTCGGCGGGTATGGCGGGCGCCGGACCCGAAGCGGTCGTCACATCGGGCCGGGCGTAGATGCGGACCTCGTTGTAGAAGGAAGTATTGCCCCAGGGGCCCTGCCACCACACGCGGTTGGCGCTGAAAGTGGTGGCGCTGATCGGCCAGAACCAGTCGCAGTCGTAGATGGAGATGTTCCATTCGACGACATCGCCGCCGGGCTGGGTCACGTCGTAACCCATGGCCGTCAGGTCGAAACGCATCTCGACGGTGTAACCCGTATCGGGAGCCGAGTCGTCGTTGGTGATGCCATTGACCACGGTGACGGCGTCCCAGGCCGCGATCTGCTCCGGGGTGCGCGGCGAGCCATGGGGAAGTTCGGCCCAGACGCCGATGAACCCGGGCATGGTCCCCACGGGCTGGGGCTCGGCCAGCTCATCGTGCCACCAGGAGTACAGATACTCGTTCTGCGGCTTGGGAAAACCGGGTTCGGCGTGGTTCTTCATGCCCATGAGGATGCCGTCGAAACGGTTGAACTCGATGCTGCCGCCAATGGATTGGTCCTCCACGATGGCCGCCATGTAGAGTTGGTTCCCTTTGACCAGGAACTTGATGGTGGCATGGGTCGGGTCGACGGGCTGCCACCCGCTTTCGGTTTTCCAGCCGCTGCCGGGTACGCCCGAATCAACCGCATAGTCGATGACATGCGACTCGGCCAAGGCCCATTCCGGCTCGTTCAGGATTCCGTCCAGTGTGATGGTGTTGAGCGCCGTCCTGGCCCAGATGGCGTCCAGGCGCGGCGTCTCCGCCATGGCCGTTGCCGTGGCGCCCAGTGCCGCGCACACGACCAGTGTCATTATCATTGTTTTCATGAGGTCAACCCCCTGTTGGCTGCTTTTGGCTCTTGTCTTGGGAAATCGGGAGACATGGATAGAACTGATCCGGCCCCACTTTCGCCATCGGCCCCGGAAGGGGCCCCGCATGATCGTCGGACCTTGAGGACGGCGGGAATCACCTGGCGCACGGGATCGGATCCGGGCTTGGCCTCCATGGCGTTCAGCATCAGGTCCACCGCCTGGCGGCCCAGGCCGCAGGCATCCACGTTGACGGTGGTCAGGGACGGATTCAGGTAGCCGGCGATGGCCACGTTGTCGAACCCCACCACGGCGATGTCCTCGGGTACCCGGCATCCCCGGCGTTGCAGGGCGGCCAGAAGACCGATGGCCATGCTGTCGTTGGCCGCGAAGACCGCCGTGGGTCGCGGTGAGTGTTCAAGAATGGTTGAGCAGGCATCAAAACCGGCCGATTCGTGGAAATCGCCCGGTATGACCAGAGCCTCGTCCGTATCCCGGCCGGCCTCGGTCAGGGCCTGCCGAAAGCCCCGCAGGCGCTCTTCAGCGTCCACGTTTCCCTCGGGGCCGGTGATGAAGGCGACCTGGCGATGTCCCAGGGACACCAGGTGCGCCACCGCTTCCTTGGCCCCGCAAAAATTATCGATACCCACCGAATGGCAGTCATCCACACGGGTGCGGGGGCTGAGAAGCACCACCGGAACGCGTCGCCGCACCCGCTCCACTATTTCGTGGGAGGATTCGTCCGGAGCCATCAGGATCAGCCCGTCGATGCGCCCGAGCATGGCCCGGCTGGCGCTCAGGACATCCTCACTGTTGGAATGGGAGCTGGAAAGAAGGATCTGGTATTGGTGGACACGCGCCTGCTGGTCGATTCCGCGGATGACATCGGAGTAGAACTCACCGAAGAGGTCCGGGAGCATGACGCCAAATGTGCGTGTGCACCTGGTCGCCAGGCCCTGTGCCGCGCTGTTGGGCCAGTAGTCCAGGCGCCCGGCCACCTGCAGCACGCGTTCGGCGGTGTCGGGATTGACCGGAGTGTTCTTGTTGAACACCCTGGAAACGGTGGCGATTGAGACTCCCGCGGCTAGGGCGACTTCGCGAATGGTGGCCAAGGCGGTGCTCCAGGCAGGGACCCCGCACACCGTCCATCGATAGGCAGGATCTGAAAACGCGTTTAGTCAGACAATCCTTGTCCGAGGCCGATGTAAACGGTTTCATAAAAATAAAGACCTGTCAACCCCATCTTTGACAAACCGGGGAAAATGACCTAAGGATTGCTCCGGTCGGGCCCCCGTCCGCCCCAAAAGACATTTGGCCAGAAGGATGTTTTCATGCCCAAGCCCGGAAATCCCCCCAGCCCCTCCCCGGCAGGGTTGCCATGTCCCGCGGCCATCCTGGCCGGACCGGATCCGGGGCCGTCCGCAGGATACGTGGTCCTGGCCTCCGCGGCAGGTCGGGGTTTCTCCTTATTCTCCGATACGGCCTTGACCACCTGGGAAGGTCCGGGAGCTTCCGGCCTGCGATTTTTCGTGCGGGATCTGGACAGCGGCGTGTTCTGGTCCCCCGGTCGACCGACCCGCGCCGAGGACGCCGATGTTCACAGCAGTTGGGACCTGGGCACTTTCACCCTCGACCACCGGGAACACGGCCTGCAGGCCACCCTGGAAACCTGCGTCCTGGCGGACCATCCCGCCGAACTCAGGCGCCTGACGCTTACCAACCTGACCGGATCGGTGCGCCGGCTCGACGTGACGTCCCTCGCCGACGTCGTCCTTAACCAGACGGACGCCCACGCCGCCCATCCCGCCTTTTCCAAGCTGTTCCTGCAAACCCTGTACGATGAGGAAAGGCGCGCCCTCCTGGTCCGCCGTCGTCCGCGGGAGCCCCAGGAGCACCACCCCCTGCTGGTCCATGCCATCCTGGAGCAGGGTGACATCGAATTCGAGACGGACCGGGCCAGGTTCTACGGTCGCGGATATCCCGCCGATCGCCCCGCGGCCCTCCGGTCGAGGGATCCCCTGTCCAGGACAACCGGGAACGTGCTTGATCCCGTGGTCAGCCTGCGGAGGGAGTTGGTCCTCGCGGCGGGACAGTCGACAACTTTTTCGTTTCTGCTGGGCGCGGCCTCCGATGACCAGGCCGCCCGGGCCATGCTTGATTCCCTGGACCAGGGGACCGCCGCGGGGAAAGCCTTCGCCGTTTCCCGGAGCGCCGCCGAAAGCCAACTGAAGCGGCTGGGGATCACCCCGGCCGACCACGTCCAGGCCCAGCAATTGGCGGCCGCGATCCTGCGGGGGAAACCCGGCCTGCGCGCCCAGCCCGTCGAACCGGACCCCGACTTTGGCCAACCTTGCGACCTGACCAGACTGGGCATCCAACCGCGCCGTCCACTGGTCGTTGTGGTTGCCGATGCGGCCACCACCGAGCGGATGCGGCTGATGTTCAGGGTGTGGCAGGACCTTAATATTCACATACAACTCGTTATTATAAATGACGATAAAGGAACACAAAACAACGATCTCGGGCTTGTCGGCCTGCGACCCGACCAGCTTTCGGCCGCCCGTCATGAATGGCTCCTGTTCTCGGCCGCCCTGGTGGTCACCGGTCCGATGCCCGATCTCGCGGCGCCTTTTTCCGGGGAGGCGACCGCGCCCAACCCGGTGCCGGACATCCCCCCGGCGGTCGCGCCCGCCGGTCGGGAGGATCTCCAATTCGGCAACGGCTGGGGAGGTTTCACTCCTGACGGGAACGAATACATCATCAACGTGCCCTCCGAACCCGGAGGTGGATTGCGGGTCCCCCCCAGACCGTGGACCAATGTGCTGGCCAATGACAAGCTGGGCTGCATCATCAGCGAGACCGGCGCCGGCGCCACCTGGTGCGGCAACAGTCGGGAAAACCGTCTCACCCCCTGGTTCAATGACCCTCTGCTGGACCCCCACGGCGACGCCATCTTTCTGCGGGATGAAATCACGGGCACGTTTTTTTCGTGCCTCCCGGGTCCCGCTCCCGTCGGCGGAAATTACGAGATGCGCCATGGCTTCGGCTACTCCCGGTGCCGGCGGGACGGCCACGACCTCGCGGTCGAAACTCTCGTCTTTGTCGACCGGGTCCAGCCCGTCCGGATGTCGCGGGTGCGTTTGACAAACGAAGGCGAAAGCAGCCGGCGACTTTCCCTGTTTGCCTACAGTCAACTTGTCCTCGGCGGCCTGCCCTCGGACTCGGGCCGCTTTGTCAGGACATCCATCGATTCCCGGACGAACGTCATGACCGCCGTCAACCCCACCGCCGGTCCTTTTGCCAAGCACGCGGCCTTCGCCTCGGTGTTGGGCGACGATCACGTGACCGCCCTTTATTTCAGCGGCGACCGCACGAAGTTTCTGGGATCCGACGGCGACCTCGCGCACCCGGCGGCCCTCGCGGCGACCAGCCTGGACGGCCGCGCGGGCTCCGGGTTGGACCCCTGCTTCGCCATCCAGGCCACCCTGGACCTGGCTCCGGGTGAGACCGCCGAAGCCTGGATCCTGCTGGGTCAGGCCCCAGATACCGACCTGGCCGTGAAAACCGTGGCCACCCTGGCCCGGCCCGGGGCCTGCGAGGCGGCCTGGCACGACACCCGTGATTATTGGCGTGAAGGGCTGGGAGGGATCAGGGTCACGACCCCTTCGGCCTCCCTGGACATCATGGTCAACGGCTGGCTTGGGTACCAGACCCTGGCCTGCCGCATCAATGGCCGAACGGCCCTTTACCAGTCCGGCGGAGCCTTCGGATTCCGCGACCAGCTTCAGGACGCCATGTCCCTGCTGCCGCTGTGGCCGGAACTGGCGCGCCAACAGATTCTCCTGAACGCCGCTCACCAGTTCCGCGAGGGGGACGTGCTGCACTGGTGGCATCCTCCCCTGGACCGCGGCATCCGCACCCGGTTCGCCGATGACCTGCTGTGGCTGCCCCTGGCCACGGTGGAATACATGAACGTGACGGGAGATCGCCGGATCCTGGAAGAAGTGGCCCCGTATCTTGACGCGCCCGCCCTGGAACAGGGCCAGGATGAAGTTTTCCTGCAGCCGGTTCCGGCCGGAGAGTCCGCCGACCTGTATGATCATTGCTGCCGGGCCATCGACCGTTCCCTGACCCGCGGAAGCCACGGCCTGCCGCTGTTCGGCACCGGGGACTGGAATGACGGCATGAACCGGGTCGGCCGGGAGGGTCGCGGGGAAAGCGTGTGGATGGGATTTTTCCTGGTGACGATCATCGACGGATTCCTGCCGCTGTGCGACGCCCGCGCGGACCACGAGCGTGGCGCGCGGTACCGGAAATACCGGGACGAGATGGTCCTCACCCTGAACGACACGGGCTGGGACGGCCGCTGGTATCGCCGCGGGTACTTCGACGACGGTTCCCCCCTGGGTTCGAGTCAGAACAAGGAGTGCGCCATCGACGCCCTGGCCCAGTCCTGGTCGGTGCTGTCGGGGGTGGCCGAGCCGGCGAGGGCCAACCGGGCCATGGACGCCGTCGAAGAACACCTCATCAACGAGAACGAAGGCCTGATACGGCTGCTGACCCCGCCTTTTGTCGACACCAGCCATGACCCGGGCTACATCAAGGGTTACGTGTCGGGCGTTAGGGAAAACGGGGGACAGTACACCCATGCCGCCCTGTGGGTGGTACGGGCCATGGCCGTTCTGGGCCGGCGTGACCGCGCCGCGGTTCTCCTGGACATGCTCAACCCCATCAACCATTCCGCCACCCCCGAACAGGTGGATCGTTACCAGGTCGAGCCCTACGTGGTGGCCGCCGACATCTACGGCACCCCGCCCCATGTGGGCCGCGGAGGCTGGACCTGGTACACCGGTTCCTCGGGTTGGATGATGCGGGTGGCCCTCGAATCGGTGCTCGGCCTGAGAACCGAAGGGGACACCCTGGTCATGGCTCCCTGCGTTCCGGACGAGTGGCCCGCCTACTCGATCGTCTGGCGGGTTCCCGCCGCGGACGGGTCCCCGTCAGGCGCCGGAACCATTTTCGAGATCCAGGTCAACAACCCCGACCTCTGTTCCGAATCCGTGATCGCCGTGACCTGCGACGGCGACCCCTGCCCGCCCGTGAACGGGCTGGCCCGCATTCCTCTGCGCCGGGACGGCCGCACGCACCGGATCACCCTCACCCTGGGCAAGCACCCCGAGGATCGTTCATGACCCCATTCCCTGCGAATTTCCTCTGGGGCGCCGCCACCTCCTCCTACCAGATCGAGGGCTCCCCCCTGGCCGACGGCGCCGGCCCCAGCAACTGGCACGTGTTCGCCCACCAACCCGGAAAAACGGTGGGCGGCGACACCGGCGATGTGGCCTGCGACCACTACCGCCGCTGGCCCGAGGACATCAGGATCATGAGCGAACTGGGATTGCGGGGCTACCGCTTCAGCCTGTCCTGGAGCCGCATCATCCCTGAGGGCACCGGCCCGGTGAATCCCCCGGGACTGGATTTCTACGAACGCCTCGTCGACGGTTTACTGGCGGCCGGCATACAGCCCCTGCCCACCCTGTTCCACTGGGACCTGCCCGCGGCCCTGGACGAGCGCGGCGGCTGGGTGAACCGGGACAGCGCCTCCTGGTTCGCGGACTACGCCGAAGCGGTGTGGCGCCGGCTGGGCGATCGGGTGACCCGCTGGACGACCCTGAACGAACCCTGGGTGGTGGTGGACGGCGGTTATGTCCACGGTGTCCATGCCCCCGGCAAAAACGATCTCTCGGAGGCTCCCCTGGCGACCCACAATCTTCTGCGGGCCCACGGAATGGCCACCCGGCGCTTTCGCGACCTCGGCTCCGGCGAGATCGGAATCGTGGTCAACCTGGAGCCCAAGGATGCGGCCAGCGATTCCGAGGCCGACCTGGCGGCGGTGCGCCGCGCGGACGCCTACATGAACCGGCAGTACCTGGACCCCCTTTTTCTGGGCCGGTATCCCGACGAGATGAAGGAGATCTTCGGAAAGAACTGGCCCGAGTTTCTCCCGGAGGATTTTGACCTGATAACCGAACCGGTGGATTTCCTGGGATTGAACTACTACACGCGGTCGGTGAACCGCCACGATCCCGATGCGACTCCGGTCTGCGCCTCGGTGGTCAGGCAGCCCGGGGCCCTGTACACCGAAATGGATTGGGAAGTGCACCCGGAAAGCCTGACCCGCGTTCTGGTGTGGATGAAGCAGCGCTACGGGGATCGCCCCATCTACATCACCGAAAACGGCGCGGCCTTCGACGACCCCTCCCCGGATGACGAGGGCCGCGTGGCCGACCCCCTTCGTCTGGATTATTTCCGGAGTCACCTGCGGGCCGTCCGCCGGGCCAGGGACCTGGGCGTGGATGTGCGCGGCTACTTCGCCTGGTCGCTGCTGGACAATTTCGAATGGGCCTGCGGCTACGCCAAGCGGATGGGCCTGGTCCGGGTGGACTTCAAGAGCCAGGAACGGACGATCAAGGACAGCGGCCGGTTCTACCGGGATGTGATCGCCAGCAACGGCGCCGCCCTTGAAATGGAGGAATGATCGTGAGGGATATATTCCGGTACCGGATTCTGGGCACCATTTTTCTTCTGGCGACGGTCGCGCATGCCGGCACCGACCAGGGATTTTCCGCAGCCTATCCCGATCCGGAGCGTTTTGCCCAGGACATCGCGGCTTTCGAAACCGCCGACGCGGAGACCCTGCCGTCCCCCGACGCGGTCCTTTGCATCGGCAGTTCCAGCATGCGGATGTGGCACCCGACCCTGGCCCGCGATCTGGCGCCCCTGGCGGTCACTCCGCGCGGGTTCGGGGGCAGCACCATGCTGGATGTGCTGCACTTCGCCCCCCGGATCGTGCTTCCCTGCCGACCCCGGACCATTCTCCTGTACGAAGGCGACAACGATATCGATTTCGGGGTGACGCCCCTGGAGTTCCTGGACACCTTCCACGCCTTTGTCTCCCTTGTTCATCAGGAGCTGCCGGGAACGGAAATATTTGTCATTTCCATCAAGCCCAGCGGGGCGCGCTGGGCGAAATGGCCGGCCATGGAACAGGCGAACGGGATGCTGCAGGGGGACTGCGCGGAAGATTCCCTGCTGACCTATATCGACGTGGCGTCGCCCCTCCTGGGGGATGACGGCCTGCCCCGTGAGGAATGGTTCCTTGCTGATCGCCTGCACCTGAACCCCGCGGGTTACGAGGTGTGGAGCAAGACCATCGCCGACGTTATGGTGGGAAGGGATTGAGCGGGAGCTAGGGTCCCCAACGGACCTCAACAGGCACCGACGTCACTTTCACCCGGCCCGAGGCGTCTCTTTCGACCGGGCTGCCGTCGACCGTCACCATCATCCCGGCGTCCGGAGGATCCAACAGCAATCCGCCCTCCGGCGGGATGAGCCCCGGGTCGATCATCATCACCACATCGTCGCCCTGGCGATAGAGACGGTACCCCAGACGGCCATAGGGGGTGCCCAGTCCCGACACGCGCACGCCTCCCTCGACGAGCCAGTCCGACGGAACGCCCGCGGCCAGCACCAGCGCCGCGGGTTCATTCGCGCCGGCCCGCCTTTCGTAGCAGAACATGTCCAGGAAACTGCGGATGTAGTCCGACCCCACCCAGGTGTGGGGCATGTCCCCGATGAAGCGCGCCTCGGTGGAATCGCGAGCCACCACTTCGGCCCACTGGCGCCAACCGGCCGGTGTGCGGTGATCCAGGAAGAAGGCCAGCAGCGCCTGGGCCCGCTCGCGCCAACCCAGGCGCACGAAGGCGCCGATGGTGCGGATCTCGTAGGGCGTGAAGGCTTCCCAGGGTTGCCCGCCGGCCCGTCCTTCGAAAAAATCCCAGTAGCGTTCAAAGGTCTGGTCCAGGGCGCCGACCGGCAGGAGGTTTTCCGCCGCGGCCGGGTCCAGGGCGATGGTCGTGGACGTCGCGTCGAAATCACCCAGATCGGCGCAGCCTGGGATGTAGTCGATTTCGTGCCGGGCCATCGCCGCGGCGATCGACGCTTCCAGGTCCGTCGAGAATACTTTTACCCCGTCGGCAAAGGCTTCGCGCTGCGTGGCCAGGCTGTCCCCATCCCCGGCGGCAAGCTGCGCGGCCAGCCAAGCCGCGTCCTTCAAGCCCCTCAAGGCGAAAAAGTCGTCCCAGTAGGAATGCATGGGCTTGGCCGAATAACCCTCGTGACTGATGGACGGCGGCAGGATGCCGTAGAATTCGCGCTTGTTCTCCGCCAGATACTCTTCAGTCCTCCGCTCGTTCAGCAGCTCCTCGAGATATCCCACCCCCGCCACCACCCGCGGCCACATGGCTTCGAGAACCCCCCGGTCGCCGGTGTAGCGGTAGTATTCGGTCACCAGGTAGATGAATTCCCCTGTCGAATCGTGCTCGGGCACCGGGTCGGCGCCCCGCCGGTCCACCACGCAGGGGATCTTGCCGTTGTCGTACTGGTTGGGGGCATACCATTCCAGGAAATCCCTCACCTCCCTGAAGTGCCCCAGGCGGAGCAGCCCGACTCCGGTCAGCGCTCCGTCGCGAATCCAGGAGCGCGCGTACGACCGGGTCCCCGGCTGGAAACCCACACCCGCCCTGTTGACCAGGATCCAACCGAGTTGGGCGTACATGGTGGCGATGGCGTCCTGGGCCGCCGGCGGACCCTGGACGATCACCTGGTCGCGGATCCCGGTCCAGAACGACCTGGCCCTTGCCGTCATGCCGGCCGGATCAAAATCCACCGGCCGGGGCGAGGCCTCGTGCAGGGGGACCAGGACGGCCGTCACGCCAACCTCCCCCGGGTCCAGGATCCATCGGTAGGCCGCGACGGCCGACGCCGCCCCGAACGGATCGTCCACGGCCTGCGCGGCGGGCACCTGACCGGCGGCAAGGTAGTCGGCGACCACGTCGCCCGCCGCAAAGGTGGACGCTCCGAAGGCGGCGGGTTCTTCTCCCAGGATGACCCGCGTTCGCCCGTCGACGATGAGCGTGCGGCCCTGGCGGGAAACGGCCCCCACCCGGGCCGTCCCCCCGCGAATGTTCAGGAACTGCACCGGTGGATTCACCTGGAACGGCCTCAGGGCCAGGTACAGCGTCACCGTGTCGGGAACCGCGCCGCGATTCTCCACCTCGTACCGGGCCAGGATCGAGGAGCGTTCCGGTTCCCCGGTTCCCAGGGCCGAAATCTTCAGGCGCCACGGGCCCCTTTCCCACGTCACCCAGGGCAGGGGAAGGTCCCCGTCGGTCAGCCCCTGGCCGATGGACCCGTCCGCCCAGGTGATAAGTTGGCCGTCGGTCCCCAGAAAAGGCTCCAGGGTGAATTCACCCGGTCCCACCTCCAGGGCTCCATCGGCGCCCAGCAGGCCTTCCCTGGTATCGCCATCCACGCCCACCACCGTCCAGGCCGTCGGCACGTCCAGGAAACCCCGGGGATACAGGCCCCGCGCGGCCTCGCCGGCCATGTTCATGAAAAAGGTTTCCCGGGTGGCGGACCAGGCAAGCGGCCGAAGCGTCAGTTCGGCCAGAGCGCCGGGAGCCTCGTCCGCCGCGCGGGACAGGCGCAACCGCAGCCAGCGGGCTTCCGATTCGGGGAGATAAAGGTTGTCCTGTTCTCCCCTGCCGCCGGTGACAACAAACCTGGATTCCCAGGTCACCCCGTCAGCGGAAAGTTCCACCTCGTAATCGGCGGCCCGCCGACCATCATTCCAGACCACCGTCAAACCGCCGAATTCGCGCGGTTGCCCGAAATCCAACCGCAGTTCCGGCGCGGAGTCGGCGACTGCGGCCGACCACCAGGTCGCGGGGCTGCCGTCCAACGCCAGGGCGGCCGGATGGGCCTCCTGGGCCGAACTGGCGGCCGCCACCGGCAAGGGCGGAGGCCCGCTGGTCGACGGCAGCGGCACCAGTTCCAGGTCGTCGATCCAGATCGTCCCCGATCCGCCGCTTCCCGCTGTCACGGCAAACTCGATGGCGGCCACGCGATCCGGCTCGCCACCCCCCATCGGTCCCCAGGCGAAATCGATCTGTCTTTTTTTGACCGTGAAGGTTCGCCACTGCGCGGGCCATTCCACGGCCCGGGAAACCTTCCACCAGACGTTCTCGCCGGTCGGGTCCACCAGCTTGAATTCAAGGTCGTTGGGCAGGGCCTCGCCACGCAGCCGGAACCGGAACATGTAATTGGCCGGCAGCTCGAGATCCACCTCCCGGCGCGCGATGGCGTAGCCGCCCCCGGTGAACCCGAAATCCAGACGCAGGGCCCCGCCGTCATCACTCAATTCCAGCGTGACGCCATCGGCCGGATGAGCGGTCCAGGCCGTGGGATCATCCAGGGATTGCGAACCTCCCCCGCACCCCGCCACCGCCAGCAGCAGCGCCACCACGAGGAGCCTCATCCCTTCACCCCGCCGGACATGATTCCCTGCACGTAGGTTCGCTGGAAGATCAGGAAAACCACCAGGGCCGGCAGGATGGTCAGCAGGGAACCGGCCATCATAAGCTCCGTATCCTGCACATGCTCGCCGACCAGATTGGCCAGGGCCACCGGCAGGGTGTACATGCCGCTGTCCGAAAGGATGATCAGGGGCCACATGAAGTCGTTCCACGCACTCAGGAACGTGAACGCCGCCATGGTCACCAGGATGGGTTTGATGACCGGCAGCGCCACCAGGCGGAACACGGCGAACTCGCCCGCACCTTCGAGACGCGCGGCGTCCAGCAGTTCGTCGGGAACGCTCAGGGCATACTGCCGGATCAGGAATATGCCGAAAATGCTCGCCAGGTAGGGCACCAGGACGCCCGCGTACGAATTGACAAGGCCCAACTCCCGCAGCAGGAGGAACAGGGGCAGCATACCCACCTGGGCGGGGACCACCAGGGCTCCCGCCAGGGTCTTGAACAGGGTTTCGCGTCCCCGGAAGGGAAGTTTGGCGAAGGCGTAACCGGCGAGGGAGTTGACCAGGACCGAAAGCACCGTGGCCAGGACGGTGACGATCGCGCTGTTGACGAAGTTGCGCATGATATCCAGGCGCGTGAACAGCAGCACGAAATTCTGCAGGGTGGGGTGGGCGGGCAGCAGGCGCGGCGGCAGGGAATTGGCTTCGCCCGGCGCCATGAAAGAGGCCGCGACCATCCACACCAGCGGCATCAGGGTGACCGCGGCGCCGACCAGAAGGGCGGCATGCAGCAGCACCGTGTTTATCCCCCTTTTTTTCACGTGTCCCTCCGTACCCAGCGCAGCTGAACCAGCGTGCCCACCAGGGTGATCAGCAACAAAACGACCGCCACCGCCGACGCCATGCCCATGCGCCACCAGCGGAAACCTTCCTCGTACATGAAAAGAACCATGCTCCGCGTTGCGCCCAGGGGTCCGCCCTGGGTCATGACGTAGGGCTCGGCGAACAGCTGGAAAAAACCGATCATGGTGGTGACGCTCACGAACAGGAAGGTCGGCGCCAGGCCGGGCAGGGTGATGTGGCGAAAGCGACGCCAGTATCCCGCGCCGTCAATGGCCGCCGCTTCGTACAGCTCCTGCGGAATCACCTGCAGGCCGGCCACGAAAATCAGCATGTTGTAGCCGAAATTCTTCCACACCGCGAGCAGGATGATCGACGGCATGGCCCAGTGGGGATCCCCCAGCCAGTCCACCGGCCCGATCCCCACCAACCCCAGGATGAAATTGAACAAGCCGTAGCGCGGGTGATACAGGTAGCGCCAGACGATGGCCACCGACACCAGCGTCGTCACCACCGGGGCGAAGTAGATGGTCCGGAAAAGGCTGCGCATGCGCACGAGTTTGGCGTTGAGCAGGAGGGCCGCGCCCAGGGACGTCGCCAGCGACAGCGGTCCACCGATGAGAACGAACTGAAGGGTGTTGGCCACCGCCTTCCAGAATGTGGCATCGCCCAGGAGATGCCTGAAGTTGCCCAGACCCACGAATCGGGCGGCTCCCGGGTTGGCCACGGCGTAGATATCGAAATCCGTAAGGCTCAGCAGGATTCCCGCCGCCACCGGCAGCACGAAAAACAACCCCAGAAGGATCATGGCGGGGGCCAGAAACCACCAGGCGGCTCGCGCCTTGTTGCGGTCCAGGATGGAGCTCATTGTTTCTTCTCCATCAGCCAACGCCGCTTGGCCAGCATCCTGTCGACATCCGCGTCGAGATCGGCGAGGGCCTCGTCGGTCGTGGCCGCGCCGCGGATGACCTGTTCGGCGGCCACCCAGACCCGGTTGGCCACCTCTTCCCATTCGGGAATCTTGGGGGTGGACACCACGTTTTCCAGCTGTTCACGAAAGGCGGCGGCCTGGGGATCGGCGGCCAGGCCGGGATCCAGCCAGGCGGCGCGGTGCGCGGGCAGGTCACCGGTCAACTGGAAGAACCTGATCTGCTGGGAAGGTTCGGACAGGAACTCCACCAGTTTCCAGGCAGCCTCCTGATGCGGCGAACCCCGGAAGACCACCAGGCTCGAACCACCGGCCAGGGACACGCCGGGGGTATCGGTATCCGGCCCGGGCATGGGCGCGGTGGCCCATGAGGACTGGAGTTCCGCCGGCAGGCGGCGGCGGAATTCACCCAGGTTCCAGGGACCGCTGATGTACATGGCGAAGGTTCCCCGCTCGAACTCCTGGTAGAGGTTGGCCACCTCGTTGTTGGCCACCGGAGGCGCCAAACCCTCGCGAAACAGACCGAGGTAGAACTCGAATGCGCGTCGGAACCGGGGACCGGCGAAGGCGCCCCGGGTCCCCCGGTCCGCCAGCAGGGGCGATCCCGCCTGCAGGCCGAATATCACCGGTTGGGGCCATTCATTGACGGGCAGGAGGATGGCGAACCGTCCCGGCCCGCCCTGGGTCGACACCGCCGCCATGGCCGTGTGCCAGGCGTCCCAGGATCCGGGAATCCGGTCGTAGCCGGCGGCCGCCAGAAGGTCGGTGCGGTAGAAGATCACCCGGGTGTCCACGTACCAAGGAATGCCGTACAGCTTGTCGTCAATGCGATTGGTGTCCCAGATACCGGGAAAGTGATCGGCGGGATCCACGACCAGGGAGGCGCTCACCCTCTGGTCCAGGGCGGACAGGGCGTTCAGGGCGCTGAACTCAGGGACCCAGGTGTTGCCCAACTGGGCCAGGTCCGGGGTTGCCCGGCCGACAAAGGCGGTCAGTAGTTTCTCGTGGGCGGCCGACCAGGGAATCTGCTGCACCGACACCTTGATGCCCTGGTTCCGGCTTTCGAAGTCGTGCACCAGTTCCTGCACCACCTCCCCCTCGCGGCCCATCACCCAGAACCTGAGCGTCACGCCGGCATCCTCGCGGCGTGCGCAACCCGCCGCCAAGGTCAAAGACAACATGACCGCGGCCAGGGCCCAGGCCGGCCGCGCCCGGGAAACGAAAAGGGCGCTGGTCACTGTTGATCCTTTGTCTCGTCCAGCCAGCCCCCACCGAACCCCGCGTTATGCAATCCCCTGATGATGTGGGGATTGCGGCGCATGTAACGCCACACGAGTTCGCTGCGGAAGTTCTCGATCATTGCCACGATGGGACCCTGGTCGATGCCCAGGTAATCCGTGTCGTACCAACCGTGCACCGGATCCACCCGGCCGTGCTGCACCGGCACGTCGAGGGTGAACGTGGGGTTGAGGGCGTCCAGAAAACCGTAGGGTCCGAACAAGCGGTCTCCATGGTCCCGGCGCATGGCCAAAAGGACCGGACCGACCACCTCGGGCGCAAACGGCAGCGAGGCGGCGGCCGCCGAAGGGCACACCGTGCCGTCGTCATGGATGGCGGAGGCCGCGGCGCCACGCGCCCAGTAGGTCTCGAAGCTGCGCTCGCGACCATCGACCATGAAGGTTCCGTGTACCGGTCCGTCACAGGCGGTCAGCCCCCACAGCCTATCGCCGTAACCCTTCCACCGGGCGGGATTTTCCAGGGCGTAGGCGCGCTGGGACAGCACCGCCCGGCGGGAGTTCTCGAAATAGTCGATCGCGTGGGTTCGGCAGAAATCGTCCTGGATGCCGCGCATATCGATCCACACCTGGGTGTACTGGTGCCCGAACAGGGGCGCGAATGATATCTGCTTCATTCCCTGGAAGGTCTCCCAGCGGTAACCTGCGGTCCAGGCCTGCCAGGCCTGGGGATCCACGCCGTGGGTGGGTGAACCCAGGGCCATGATGTAAACCAGCGCGGCCTCGTTGTAACCGCCCCAATCATAGGGCAAGTGGCCCGCTTCGGGACTCCAGCCATGGCCGATGAGCGGCGGGCGCGGCGAAGCCCAGTCCCACTCGGCCGCGCGGTACAATGTTTCGGCGATGGATCGGATGCTGTCCTCGGCGGCGGCCGCCCCGTCGAAGTACGATTGGCAGAACAGGGCCCCCGCCAAAAGAAGCGCCGTGTCGACGGTGGACAGTTCCACGGTGCCAAAGCGGGTTCCGGTTTCCGGCTCGACAAAATGGTAATAGAAACCATGGAATCCGGCGGCGCCGGTCGGGTCGGCGCTCTGGGGGGCATCCCGGAGGAACCGCAGGGTGAGCAAGACCCGCTCAACCGCGGCCTCCCGGGAAATGTAACCCCGCTCAACACCGACAGGGTAACTTGTTAAGGCAAAGCCAGTTGCGCTGATACTGGCAAATGATGGCGTGGGGGCCCGATCGGGCGCCAAACCTGTTTGGGGGTTGCACAGTTCCCAAAAATAGCGGAAGGTACGGACTTGCAGGGTGTCGATGAAAGCGGTTTCATCAGCAGGCAAAGAAAAAGCGGACCCATTATCATCGGCCCCGCCCCCGCAACCGGTCAGTCCAAGAACGAGTCCCGCAGCAAGGCCCGCCGCGAGGGCCAGGCACCGAGCCCCTGGCTGATTCCAGGTGGAACGAAGCAACGGGCGAAGGGTTGCCAACAGGGTCATGAGTTGTCTTGGGGTGGTCATGGGTGGATTATGCTCTGCCCATCCCCGGACCGCAACAGAAAACGCAGATTGCCATGGCGTCGCGAAATCGAATCCGGTTCCTTGTCCGAATGATCGTCTACATCGCGGTC
>Ga0210065_1000064_pt1 | contig 33521 bp, 29 predicted proteins | sample Muzzi_PWB_D1_FD_185533 | JGI IMG/M metagenome (GOLD analysis project Ga0210065, IMG submission 185533) | Wetland microbial communities from San Francisco Bay, California, USA, that impact long-term carbon sequestration - Muzzi_PWB_D1 (SPAdes) | ecosystem: Environmental > Aquatic > Marine >... | reverse complement strand
ATCCGCATCCCCGCCGGTGAGCGACTGGGCAACGTGGTGGTGAAGGCCGAAAAGTTGCGCAAGGGCTTCGGGGACGTCCTTCTGTTCGACGACCTGAACTTCAACCTTCCCCGCGGCGGCATCGTGGGGGTGGTCGGCCCCAACGGAGCGGGCAAGACCACCCTGATGAGGATGATCACCGGCGACGACACCCCCGACAGCGGGGACCTCATCATCGGCGAGACCGTGCAGCTGGCCTACGTGGACCAGTCGCGCGATGACCTCGACGCCGACAAGACCGTCTGGGAAAACATCACCGGCGGGGCCGAGGAACTGGATCTGGGCGGCGTGATGGTCAACAGCCGCGCCTACTGCTCGGGCTTCAACTTCAAGGGCCACGACCAGCAGCGCAAGGTCGGCACCCTGTCCGGCGGCGAGCGCAACCGGGTTCATCTGGCGCGTCTGCTGAAGAGCGGCGCCAACCTGATCCTGCTCGATGAGCCCACCAACGACCTGGACGTCGACACCCTGCGCGCCCTGGAGGACGCCCTGACGGCCTTCGGCGGCTGCCTGGTCGTCGTCAGCCATGATCGCTGGTTCCTGGACCGCATCTGCACCCACACCCTGGCCTTCGAGGGCGACAGCAACGTGGCCTGGTACGAGGGTTCCTACTCCGAGTACGAGGCGGATCGCAGGCAGCGGCTGGGTGAGGATGCGGATCAGCCGCATCGGATCAAGTATCGGAAGCTTACTCACTAGGGGAGGTAGGTCCTCCACCTTCACGCGCGGTAGATAGTGACACGGAAAAATGTCCTCGGCAGAGCCCTGCGGATTATTTTCCGCGTCACTATCTACCGCGCGTGAAGGTGGAGGACGCACCGCCAAAGCCCGTGAAGAAGCTTCGCGGAAAGTCTGGTCGAGGTCGCAGCCAAAAGCCTATATCAATGTGAAAAGGACCCCCCGGGGGGTCCTTTTTGTTAGGTGGATCAAATTTTCCACCTGAGGATCAATTGGTCCTTGAGGAGAGTTTGGGGGCGTAGGGCAGCTCATCGACCAGAGGTCGGGAATCCAGGCTGCCTACTGGATAGATGCCCACGCGTTGGTCGAAATACGGGGTGCGGGAGTAGAACCAGTGGCGAATCGCGTCGGGGTCGGCGGCGAACTCGGGATCGGCGGTCTTGCGTTCGGCCAGTTCGACGGCCAGGTCCGGGTCCGCTGCCAGCATATCGGGAATCATCGCTTCGATGACGTAGGATTCCACGTACTCGACCCGCTGGAAGATCGCATCGAAAAAACCCCACCTGACCAGGGAGTCGGGGCCACCGGGCTCCAGCAGGTGAGCCGCCACGCGCGCGGCGCGCTGGTTCATGTCCACGACCACCGAGCCGGCCGGAAAAACCCGGGTCTCGATGAGCGGAACCGTGGTGAACGTCAGCGGGTGGTGCCCTTCGTAGGGGCGCTCCTCCCAGTGGGTATCGTCGAATTTCACCGTGCGGATCTCCACCTCGACGGGCTCGGCCAACCGCCGCAGCGCCACGCCGTGAGCCTGCAGGCGGTCGATGGCGACGGTCCATTCGCGCGGAATGATGTAGGCCTCGGGCAGCTCCGCGGTCTGGGCTGGCTCGAGGGTCCCGAAAAGCGGCAGGTCCAGGGTGACCGGTTCGTCCGTGAAGATGAAGTATTGGCCGCCGGTCACCTCGCTGACCACCGATTCGTATCTGACGCCCGCGAAGGCGACCGAAGACGCCTCCCCGGTCTGCTCGAAATCCAGGACAAACGGTTGGTCCCGAAAGGCGGGGCTCGCGCTGGCCGCATCGGCCGCAAGCACGAGGGTCCGCAGCCGGGACGCTTCATCGTTCAGCCATTCGAGGGAATGGGTCACCAACATCAGGGCCCCCGCGACCCGGGTCTGGTAATCCTTCAGCATGTGGGTCTCGATCAATATACCGGGGCGATTCTGGATGGCGGTGTATCCCTGGCTGAACCGCGGAATCGCGGCCCCGGCCGTCAAGCCGCTCTTGGGATCATGCCATTCCCGGAACCCGACGTAGGGGAAGATGGGTTCCCCCTCGGCCTCCATGGCTTCCTTCATGCCCGCTTCATAGGCCTTGGTCCACTCCGTCAGCCCCGGATCCATGTTGCCCCGGGTCTCCAGGCTGTAGGTAACCGCGTACTGGTAGTCCGCTCCGTCAGTCGAATGGATATCGATGAAAAAATCCGGCAGCCAGGCCTGGAACATCGTCAGCCAGGCCCGTATTTCGGGTGTGTCGGCCTTCATATAGTCACGGTTCAGGTTCAGGTTCTGCGCATTGGCCCGCCAGCCCATCTCCTCCGGACCGTTCTGGTTGACGCGGCCATAGGGGCTGAACCGCTCATGGCCGTCCACGTTGAAGATGGGGACAAAAAGCAGCGTCACCCTGTCCAGCAACGCCGCGGCCAGGTCCGGGTTCTCGGCCAGATCCCTCAGCAGAAGCATGCCCGCGTCTTTGCCGCAGGATTCCCCCGCGTGAATGCAGGCCTGCACCAGCACCACAACCTGATCGGTTCTTGCGACGTGGTCTTCGACCTCGAACCGGCCGTCCTTGTCCGCGATGACGAGGGGGAGATCACGGCCCTGCGGGCTGGTCCCGAAGGTGGTCATGTCGATCAGGGGGCAGGTGTCCGCCAGCTCGGCCAACCAGGACATCGTTTCTTCGTAGGTCGGGGTTCGGCGTCCTGCCGACTCCTCGAAGGGTGTCTGCAGGGCCCGCGCGGCACCGACCCAGAAAATCAGGCAGCAAACCAGGGCTGTCAGGGTCCGGCGACAAGTGGTCATGGGCGGCTGTCCTTGGAGTGTTGAAATTCCAAAAAAAGCGAGGGAGCCCCTGGGGGACTCCCTCGTTCTGCAGGTATTACCGGCGCGCCTGACAGGGCGGAGCGTTCCGGAAGGGATACCTTCCTACCAGGCCAACCATGCGGTCAGGTAGGCGATGGGGTCGTTATTGTACTGGTTACCGTTCAGAGCGATGTAACCGCTGTGGACGTTCTCTTCGTTGAGAGCCATGTCCAGACCCCAGTTACCCTTGTCGATACCAAGGCCGAGGGTCCAGTAGAAATCGTAGAAGCGTTCGTTCCACTCGTCCTCGCCACCGGCAGCCACTTCTTCCTTGTAGGTGTCGGTCGAGTTGTGGGACAGCAGGCCGCCACGAGCCACCAACCACCGGTTCAGGTAGTATTCCATGGCAATGTTGTAGCCGGGGAAGCTGGTGTAGCTTCCGGTATCCTTCAGTTCCGTCGGGACCGAAGGATCACCCTGGAACCAGTCCTGGCTGGCATACACGAAGTTCATGTAGGCCGCGACCAGCCACTCACCCTCGGTGCCCCAGACGGGACCGAAGGAGGCGCGGAAGGCCGAGGTCGACAGCTTCGCGGCGTCGGTCATCTTCGACTCGTTGGAGCCGTTGGTGTAGGCCGCGATCCAGCGCCAGTTAATGCCGCCGACGTCCTCGAGGTCGCCACGGGCCAGCAGGCTGAAGTTGAAGAAGCTGTAATCCATCTGATCCTGGGGATCCATGATGGGAGCGTCAACCGTGTAGCTGCCGAAACCGACTTCGCCGGCCAGTTCGACCTCACCCATGGTGGCGCCCAACTGCAGGTTGAACATGCTGGCGCTGACGTCCGTCACGGGGTCGGCACCGGCAGGGGTGATCTTGTCCTTGTCGGTGGCCCAGCTGATGTTCACACCGACAGGCGTCTCACCCATGTCCCAGGCGACGCCCATGTCCCACCATTCCAGGTTACCGGGGGCCCCGTTGTTGCCGGGAACACCGTTCATGTCGACGGCGGGGAAACGATCGCCCATTCCCCAGGCCCAGTTGGCGGTACCGTACAGGTAGTCGCCGCGGCCGGTGTTGAAGTTCCAGACGAAGTTGTCACCGAAGGTGATGGTACCGCTGCCCTCATCGCCATTGCTGGGAGCCATGTCGATGATGACCATGTTCTTGTACTTCGCAACCAACTGGGGGAAGGCATACATGTCATCGTGGTCGTTGATGAACTGATTGCCTGCAAGGCTGGACCGACGTGCGGCCTGGGCATCCATAGCACCGGATACCAGAACGAGCGTCAGCGAGAAAAGCATAATAGCGCGCCAAGTATTGGACCTCATCAGTAGCAACCTCCTGTTTTTTGACCCCTCACCCATCCCGACCGCGCGGGTTCGATTCACATCGATCCATCGTGATAAACCATTTTGCGCGGCGGTGAAACAACCTTCCTGTTGTTTCTTCTTTGCAGATGCAAGGTCAGTCTTTTCTACTGATGGACTAATTAGGAACTCTGACCCAAAACCTGTCAATACAAAAACTTCATTTTTTTTCCATATTTTACCCAAAACTAACGATTAGCCTTCAATATCAGCCTCCAAAACGGCTTTTCAGGCAAAATCGACCTGTTTTTGGCCTGGAGAAGCCTCCGGATACGCGACGAGCCTGGAAAATCCGCAGGCCAAAGGCCGAGGACATTCCAGGCTCGTCGCGTCTCCAGGGGCTTCCGCGCCCCAAAACCAGGACCGCTATTTGTGCCTGATCACCACGTCACCACTGAAGGTGTTGATCCGCACCCGGGCATCCCCGCCGCCGTTGGAAAATTCCAGTTCCCGTCCCGGAGCGTACTTGCTGGTCTTCCGGGACTTCTGGCCGAAGGCGTTGTCGATCTCGCCGGAGAAGGTTTCGATCTCGAAATCCGCGCTGACATTTGCCGGGACCGTCAGTTCCAGTTCCCCGCTGTGAAGGTCGAAGCTGAACGAGCCATCGCCATCCAGGTCGCCCGTCACCGTGGCGTTGCCGGCCACCGACTCCAGACCCAGGTTCAGGAACTTGTCGAATTCCAGATCGATATCTCCGCTGACGGTGGAGGCCTCGACCTCGCTGACCTTGCCCCGGGCTTTCAGCATGCCGCTGATGCTGCTGACATCGATCTCGGCGGCGCCTCCTTCGAGGACCACGTCGCCGCTGATGGATTCAGCCTCGATCTTCCGGCACTGGCCGGTGACCGTGACGTCACCGCTGACCGAAGCGGCTTCCACCGACCCGGTCACCTGGGAAATCTCGATGTCGGCGCTGACGCACTCCACTTCCAGGTGGCTGCCGGCGGGCACCTTGATCACCAGGTTGGCCTCTCCCTTGACGTTCTTCTTCTTGGGCCATTCGACCTTGATCCAGCTCTTCTTTTCACCGGTCTTGAACTCGATTTCCTGGATGTCCCCGGAAATGGTGGCCTCCATGCTGATTTCATTCTTGTCCCAGCCGGTGATCACCACCGAACCGGACACGTTTTCGATCATGACCGTCCCGTCCGCCGAAGCCGGGCCGGATTCCTTGATTTCCTGGTCCGCCGCCGCCGGCAGGGCCAGCGCCAGGGCCAGAACTGCAACCAAAACGGCTAGGGACTTGGGGTTATGTTGCCTGAGCATTGTGATTCCTTCCGAGGTCCACCCTGGTTGCGGGCGGGTTGGTTTGTTCCCTTTGGTTCATCGGGTCGTCAAGAGTCTGTCGGTATTCCTGCGCAGCAGCTGGCCGCGGGTCATTTCAACCATGAGCACGAGATGGGACAGGCTCGCATTGTCCGGATCCTCGGCCAGGGCCAGGTTCAATTCGTCCAGGGCGCCCGCGATGACCTCCTGGCTGCTGGAGTGGTTGAGCTTGTCCCAGGCCACCCCGGCCCCATCCTGCCTCCCGGTGATGGAAGTCATGCCCATCCAGCCGGCGGTCAGCATCAGCAGCAGGGCGGCCGCCACGGCCCCCAGACGCCGCCAATCGTGTACGGTGCGCCTCCGTTCCCGATCGATGGCGGCATCGATGCCCGGCCACAGATCCCTTCCGGGGGCGATCCCGGTGTCCCGCATCTGACCCGCCAGGCGCTCCATCTGGCGGTCCGGATTCCTGTCCTGCATGGGGTTACGCTCCATGAGCAGCCTCCCTGTCTTCATCCAGCATGTTTCTCAAAAGCCGCCGGGCCCGATGCAGCTGGGCTTTCACCGTGCCGACGGCCACTTCCAGCAGATCGGCGATTTCCCGGTGGGTGTAGCCCTCCACGTCGTGGAAAACAAATACCAGGCGGGCGCCTTCGGGAAGGCGGGCGATGCAGCGTTCCAGGTCCAGCCCTGTCAAGAGGTCGATGACCCCGTCCCGGCCCGAACGCCGCACCCCCGTCATGTCCGCCGCCGCGGCGGCGGGCTCTCCCTGGAACTGGTGGTGAGTCATGTCTTCGGCCAGCTTTCCCCGCCGGGCCGCGGCGCGGAAGCGGTCCCGCCAAAGGTTCACGGCCACCCTTCCCAGCCATCCCCCCAGATTGCCGTGGCCCGCGTAGCTTGAAATCGCCGACCAGGCCTTCACGAAGGTGTCCTGGGTCAGGATTTCCGCTTCGCCGACATCGGTGGTCAGTCGAAGGGAAAGCCCGTATACCCTGTTGACGTGGCGCCTGTAGATTTCCTCGAAAGCATCGCGATCCCCTTCGCCGGCCCTGTCGGCCAGGGCGCAATCGATCGTCTGGGCCTCGCCGGCCCCGGTTGTCGATGGCAAATTTTTTCGGCGGTGGAACATTGCCTTCAAGCGGCCTTTCCGGTTATTAATGGCGAATGGTGTTGAATCATTCTTAAATTAGACGAGCAAACGGCCCCAAAGGTTTAAAGGCTGTGTTAATATTCCTTGACGCGAACATCTTGGAATTTGACATCAGTAATCATTACTGTTAAATAGTCCCTATGGAAATCAGGGAAGGACGTGACCATGGCGGCTCAAAAACTACGACGCAACACCCCCCAGAGGCGGGTCATTCTGCAAGAGCTCTGTCAAATGAAGTCACATCCGACTGCCGCCGAACTCTACGCGGTGGTCCGCCGCAGGTTGCCCCGGGTCAGCCTGGGAACCATCTACCGCAACCTGGAAGTTCTGCACGAAGACGGCATGATCCGCAAGATGGAGTTCGCGGGCGCCGAAACCAGGTTCGATGGAACCCTGGAGCAGCACTATCACGTGCGGTGCACCGAGTGCGGGCGGATCGAGGACATCTACTCCCTGGACTCCGGCCAGAACCCGAAACAGCCGTCCGAGTTGGCGGGCTTCGAGGTCACCGGCCACCGGCTCGAGTATTTCGGGGTCTGCCCCGAATGCCGGAAGCGGGAATCCCAAACGGTTTCCCGGAACAGTTCGGCCCATTAACCAACAGTGATCCTGTTTTTTCCTGGGTGTGGAGCCAAGCTTCACCCATTTCAACCAACTGCCTCAAGGAGAGATGAAAATGAACGACATGGACTTCGATTTCATTCCCGTTCCCCTGGTTTCCACCGAAGCCCCCGACTTCACCGCCACGGCCGTGATGCCGGACAACAGCTTCAACAAGGAGTTCAAGCTTTCGGACTACCGGGGCAAGTACGTGGTCCTGTTCTTCTACCCCCTGGACTTCACCTTCGTGTGCCCTTCGGAGATCATCGCCTTCGACAAGAAGCTCGAGGAGTTCAAGAGCCGTAAGGTCGAGGTCATCGGTGTGTCGACCGACAGCCACTTCAGCCACTGGGCCTGGAAGAACACCGAGGTCGACAACGGCGGCATCGGCAACATCCAGTTTCCCCTGGTCGCCGATTTCCAGAAGGTCATCAGCCAGGATTACGGTCTGCTGCTCGAAGGCGGCATGGCCCTGCGCGGCACCTTCCTGATCGACAAGGACGGAATGGTTCAGCACAGCACCATCAACAACCTGGGACTGGGCCGGAACATCGACGAGATGATTCGCCTGGTCGATGCCCTGCAGCATCTCGAGGAGCACGGCGAGGTTTGCCCCGCGAACTGGAACAAGGGTGACGACGCCATGACCCCCACCGCTGATGGGGTGGCCAAGTACCTTTCCGAGCACAAGTAGGTGCGTGTCGGGGCCTGTGCCCAATAAGAAAGAGCCCGGGATGTCCTCGCGGTGATCCTTTGGATCACTGCTGCGGATTGCCCGGGCTCTTTCTTATTGGGCACGGGCCCCGACCATCAACTACATGAGGCCTCGGATGCTACTTAACCAAGAGCATCCGGCGGTTTTGGTTTATTCCCGGGGCCTCCATCCTGTACAGATAGGTTCCTGAGGCTACCGGGCGGTCGTTATTGTCCCTTCCGGACCAGACCTGCTCGTGGCGGCCGGGGGTGTATATCCCGTCGACCAGGGTTTTGACCAGGCGGCCGTCCAGGGCGAAGATCGAGATCCGAACGCGGCCCGGAGTGGCCAGATCGAAGGAAATGGTGGTCGACGGGTTGAAGGGGTTCGGATAGTTCGGGTTGAGGGCCGACACCCGCGGGCGCACGATTTCCTCGGCCGGGGGCTCGGCGTTTATCAGGACGGCCTTGTTGTTCCGGTCGCGGGCGGTGGGATCGTTCAGTTGAAGGTTGGCCGCGCCCTCGCCCACGACACGAAAGACCGCCCGGGCCACCGGTCCGGTGCCCGCAATGCCCCGGGACCGCCGACCGACCAGAGCCACGTCCGCCACGCCATGTTCCGCCGACAGGACCATCGTCGGCCCACCCTGTTCGCCAAGGAAAGACCCCGCCTGGAAACCCTCCAGCTTCAGGACCGCTTCATTCCACCGCAGGGGGATCCGCAGGGCCTGGACCTGGCCGTCGCCTGACATCACCACATTGACAGGAAAAGCGTCGCCGATGGCGGGCAGGTCGGGAATGTCCAGGGTCAGGTCGTTTCGATCCGCCGCGGCCGGAGCCGAGGCCATGGCAAAAGCGGCATCCTTGGCGCTCAGGTCGAAGTTGATGGCGAAGAACATGAGGTCCTCGAATTCGATCACCCCGTCGGTGGTCGGCCGCCCGAATTTTGTCGTGTCATCGGTGGGTCCGATGTCCAGAGTGGGCAGGAATCCGGGATCCTCGCTGGATAATCCATACTGGCTGCCCAGCAGGGTCACGTCCGCAATGGCGACATGGTTGTCGCCGTCGGCAAAGGGATCGCCCCCATCGGTCACATCGGCCAGCAGGTAGTTCAACACGCCGCCGGCCATCAGGGCGGCGGACTGGTTGCCATACTGGTCGGCCGTGACGGCGCAGAAGTACCAGAAATCCCGCACCGCGGGCAGATCCTCATAGGAAACCTGGGCCGCGGGCACCGCCCCGGCCGGTTCCCAGCCTTCGGCCACCGGATCGGTCGGAAGGACCGGAATCGTCCCCCCCGCGTCATCATACTCCGGGTAACCCCCGAAGCCCTTGCGGTAGATGACCGTCTGCACCGCCGAAGGATCGGTCGGCGGCGTCCAGGCCAGGTTCACCGCCGTCACGTTGCCCGCCGGATTGCCGGACAGGACCTGGGCGGCGGTCAGGTTGGTCACGCCCTGCGGGGGCGTGGTATCGATGAGAATGTCCCCCGCCGGGCCCGCCGCTGCGGCCAGGGGCTGGTTGCCGCAGTCCCGCAGCACCAGATCGGTCAGGGTGATGGTGCCCGTGCCGTCACTGATGATGTTGGTCACATCCAGGGTGAACAGAACCCCGCCCGGATCGGTGGCCCCGCAGGGATCACCCAGGATGACGCTGTCCACCGTGTATGTTCCGTCCAGGTTATCGGTCACCTGGAATGTCGTCAGTCCCCCGGTGCCGAGATAGGCCCCTTCCTGGATGCCGGCCACCCCGTTGCAGAGGGCCAGGCCGGTCAGGTGGACGGTGAGGCTGAAACCACGCAGGTTTTCCGCACTGCCGCGCGTGATCTCCACCGGCACACCCTCTTCACAGGGGTTGGCCGTCGACAGGACCCCGGCGCCGCTGGTGTTGACGGCCACCACACTGGCCGCGGTCACCACGTCATCCTCGGGAGCAATGGGCGCGGCGGTGTTGAAGAAATAATCGACCGAGGCGGTGTGGCCCGGCGACGAGGCGCCGGTCGCGTTGCCCGCATAGGGACCCAGGCCCGAAACCGTCATCACGTGGGAGAACGCCGGCCGGGATGTCCAGGTCGTACCGTCAAAGGAATAGGACTGTGTCCACATATCGCCCTGGCGAGCGACCCGCATGTAAACCGGAGCTGTGCCGTTGCTTCCCACGGCCACGCTGTTGTACGTCGGCGACGTCGACGGGGTGTAGCCCCTGGCGTAAAGCATGGTGCTGGTCGCCGTGCCGTAGAATTCAAACCGCAGGTAATTCGAGTCATCCTGCTTGATGACGATTCCCTGCTCCTGGTAGGCCGTGGTGACAGGCGACTCGAATTTGACCTCGACCTCGAAGTCCGCGTCGTTGGCCGACTGCAGAAGGTGCGGCGCCAGGATCCCGCCGGTATGGACTTCATGCGCGACCCCCGCGGGGACCTGCAGATTCGCCCAGGCATCCTGGGTGCCCTGACCGGTCAGGCTGAAGGTCGCGTCGTTCAGGGGATCGACCAGCGTCCACAGGCTCGTGTTCAGAACCGTGGCGTGGAAATCGTCCGACACGATGCCGGAATTGTCCTGTCCGAGGGTCGTGAACGTCAGGTCCGGCGCGGTGATCACGTTGGCCGCAGCATCCCCGGACGAGACCTGGCAGTGATACGACGTCAGGGGATCCAGCCCCATGAGCGTCACGCTGTGGGAGGTGACAAAGGCAGGATCGGACTCGACGCCCAACTCGTAGGCCGCTGTTGGACCGTAGGCCACGCTGCTGGTGGTCGGTTCGTCGGTGGTCCAGGTGATGGTGGCCGAGGTTTCCCCGGAGGTGGCGACGACATTGCTGATGGCCCAGGGCAGGGTCGGGTCCTCGGGAACCACCGGCGAGGCCGTGTTGAAGAAATAATCGAAGGAGGCGGTGTGGGCCGGTGACCCGGCGCCCAGCGCGTTGCCGGCGTAGATGCCGACACCCGTGGTGGTGATCGCCTGGGTAAAGGTGGCCCCGGGCAGCCAGGAGGATCCATCGAAGGAATAGGTCTGGACCCACTGGTCGCCCTGACGGCGGACGCGCATGTACAGGGGGGCGGTCCCACCGGTGTCGATCACCTTGTTGATCTTCTCGGTGGCCACCATCGACGCGAAAGTCGCCGCGTATACCTTTGTCGATGAAGCCGCGTTGTAGAACTCGAATCGCAGGTAGTTGCCGTCGTCCTGCCGGACCAGGACGCCCTGCTCCTGATACTGAAGGTCCACCGCGGACTCCATCTTGACCTCGATCTCGAAGTCGGCGTTGTTCACCGTCTGCAGCAGGTAAGGCACCTGGATGCCGCCTGTCCAGACCTGGTGTTCGACACCCGCCGGCACCGAGATGTCCATCCAGGCATCGGGGGTGTTGGTCCCGGCAAGGGCGTAGGAGCCGTCCCCCAGCGGGTCGACAAATGTCCAAACCGAGGTATCCAGGACCGGTGAACTGAAATCATCGGAGACCAGACCCGAGGTGAGAGCGGTAAAGGTCCTGTCCCCGGAAACCACCGGGATTCCCAGTCCGTCAGCCGATGTGATCTCGTAATGATACAGCTCTCCGGGTGTTAATCCCGTCAGCGTGAGGCTGTGGTCGGTCACCAGCGGGGCCTCCGAAACCGAGCCCAGTTCATACCCCGTGGTCAAGCCATAGGCCACACTGCTGGTGCCCGGTTCGCTCGTGGTCCAGTCGATCGTGGCCTCGGTATCGCCCGCGCCCATGGTCACGGTGATGTCGGAGAAACTCAGGGGAAGGGTGGCGATCTGGACATTGCCGAAAGAGGCGTCGGCCAGGTGGCTGATGAGCATCATCGATCCGCCCTGCGGATCGGAAAGGGTTTCCTGGCCCGTCACGTCCCAGGCCGCGGGTTCGGGCTGGCCCTCTTCCCAAACCTTGAACCTGTAATACCCGCCGACGCCGGGATTGGTCTCGACCTGGGCCTTGAAAAGGTAGGGAACCTCCGGCGACAGGGTTCTCGATTGGGTATCCAGGATGGTGCCCTCGTTGCCGTAGATTTCCAGACGGCCGGCCCGGTACCAGCAAATGGCGCCCAGGGGCAGATATCCCGATTTGGGCTGCCAGCCGGCGATGGGATAGTCGGTGTGGCCGTTCCAGCGCAGAAGGATGCCCACCCCAAAACTCGAAGGCGTGGAATGAATGGTGATCGGAACGGTGATTTCGTAGTCGTCCCACGCCATGTCCCCCATGGCGATCAGACGGTCGTAGCCGGGGATGGTGGTCCGCACGGTGCCCCCTGGCTCCAGATCCCATTTCCCGTCCACGATCTGGCTGACGTCCTCGATGGCGCCGGCCGTGCTCCAGTCGACGGTGTAGGGAAGCGGCCAGATGTTGCCGGACCCGTCGTAGTTCACCGTCACGGTGACCTGGGTCTGTTCCGGGATGGCCGCGCCGTCGACGGCGGTGATGACCACCGTGTTGGGGCCGTCCAGCAGATCGGCGGTGGCCAGGTCGACGTTGAAATCACCGGCGGACTGGAGGCGCCGGTTGTCAGGACCGATCTTCAGGGTGACCGCGGGCCCGCCGTTCAGGGTGTAGGACAGGGAAGATATCCCGTCGGCATCGGAAACGTTGCCCAGGATGTTCGCCCAGGGTTGGGGGGACCCCAATTGGCCGAACTGCTGGGTCAGCCCCGACCAGACCTCGACCACGGGCGCGCCCTGGGCCACCACGGGCTGCGCGGAAAACAAGGTCAGACCGAATCCGGTCACGAAAAGAAATCCCACAAATGCAAAATGGCGGAATTGGCGGTGCATCAGGCCCCCCTGTTGAAATCTCCCCAATATTATTATCTGAGTCCCTGAATGAGGACCAGCCCTCAGCAAATGCCATTATAACCCAAAAAACTTGAGTATTTAATGTATTTTTATCACAAATGGGCTTGATGTGTCAATTCGAATTGAAATTATCTTCCACGGTTAAAGACTTTCCTGAGGGTTAAATCCGACTAATAGAGTATGATATTTTCACCGGTAGGGATTTTTTACCATTCTAAGGAGAAATTTAATGAAGAGCGTTTTGTTGATAATGGCCTTTGTGGCGACCCTGGTCCCGGCGCTGGCCCTCGCCGAAGAAGCGGCGACGCCCACCGTTGAAGAGCAGATGATCGGTCTGCAGACCATGTGCGCCGAAGCCGCCGAGGCCCAGGCCGAAATCCAGGCCGAGGAATCCCTTTATCTGCGCCTGGGCGGCTACGACCAGATTCTCGCTCTGACCACCGAGATTGTCCGCCTGCACTCGATCAATGAACAGATCAAGCACACGGTGGAATACGTGGATCATGAAGCCCTGGCCAAGCACGTCGCCGACTTCATGGCCGCCGGCACCGGGGGCGATGTCGAATACACCGGCCGCGACCTGCCCACCAGCCACCGCCCCCTGAACCTGACCGACGCCGATTTCCTGTCCGCCGGCGGCGACATCATCACCGCCATGCAATCGATGGAGTACGGTCAGGAGGAGATCGACGAGGTCGTCTGTATTCTGGTGTCGTTAAAAGACCAGGTGGTTTTCGAATAGGTGGTGCTGTCGCCAAGGAGTAGAGCGTGGCGGCTTGAATCCGCTTAGCGGATGTGCCCGTATCAAAAAGGCCCGGCTTGATGCCGGGCCTTTTTGCTATAGGCGCAACCGATGCGCTGATTCAAGCCGCCACGCTCTACTCCTTGGTGACAGCAGCACCTTCGATAATCGCCGCGTACTTGTAACCGGCGCCAAAATCCTTATTCACAGTTAAAGGGCCCTCGACAAGGACCATGTCGCCCGGGGCCACGACGGCGCTGGTGGTCACCGTCAGGTCGGCGGTTTCGCCGTTGCCGGTGCCGTCCTGGATATGCACCCAGTTGGTGCCCATGATGTTGGCGGTGAACTTGACGACCTGGCCGCGCACCTTGACATCCTGGCCCTGGAGGGACCCGCTCTGGTTGAAAATCTCCTCGACGGTGTAGCCACCGGCGACCTTGGCCACATTGACGACCTCGGCCTTCTCGACCACGGTGTGATCGGCGCCCGAGCCCATGGCCCCGGCGGCGGCCTGGGGATGTTCAGCGGAAGGGTGTTCGGCCTGCGGGTGATCGGCGCTGTCCTTGCCGCTGATGGAACCCACGAAGTAGATGACATCAAAGTCGCGGTCCAGGGACTTGGCGTGGAAATCGGGCATGGCCATGCCCTTGTCCATCACGATGACCTGGCCCTCGGCGACCTCTGTCTGGGGACCGGCGGCCCAGATCTTCTCGCTGCCGGTGTCGATGTAGACGTAGGTGTAGCCGCCGGAGTTCATGGTCTCAATGACGGTGCCTTCCCACATGTTCGGGTTGGAGGCCATAGCCTGGGCGGGGGCTGATTGGGCCGTGTTGGCGGGAGCGGACTGGGCCGTTTCCTTCTTTTCGCCGCAGCCGGCCAGGGCGATCATCGCCACGACAGCCAGCAAAGTGAAGATCAGGGCAGATTTCTTCACGGGAATCTCCTCGTTAGGGAAAGAAAGCGGGAATCCGACAGGGGTTTCCCGGGGATCACCGGATGACCTGACGAAAATATAACGCCGCCGGTGGGAGATCAAACCCAATCGCGGTCTTGCGGCCCCAACCCCTGCTGTTAGATTCAGAACCAGCACCAGGCACCGAATGATCAAGTACCAAGCCCCCGGAGTCCCCATGGCCCTGACCACGCCCATCATCGCCTGCACCTACGCCGAAATAGCCCTTAAAGGCCGCAACCGTAAGGTGTTTCTTCGCAAGCTGATCAACAACATCACCATCGCCCTGAAAGGCGAGCCGGTGACGTCGGTCAACCATGTCGAAAGCCGCCTGCTGGTCCATCTGTCGGATCCAGCCCGGGCGCCCGAGGTCTCGCTCAAACTGAGGGACGTCTTCGGCCTCCAATGGATTTCCCCGGTGGTGGTCGTGCCTCGGGGCGAGGTGGACCCGGAACTGCGTGACGATCTGGAGGCCGGGCGTCAACCCCGCCTGACACGCCTGTGCGAGACGGCCTCCCAGCTGGCGGCCGAAACCCGGGGCGAGGCGCTGAACTTCAAGGTCGAGACCCGCCGCAGCGACCGTGACTTCCTTCTGAATTCACCAGAGATCAGCCGCGAGGTGGGCGCCGCCGTGCATCAGAGCACCGGCCTGCCGGGGCGGATGGCGCATCCCGACCTGACGGTGAACGTGCTGGTCCTGAAGGACAACGTGCTGGTTTTCACCGGCAAGGAACCCGCCTTCGGCGGGCTGCCCTTCGGGTCGAGCGGGCGCACCATGGTCCTGCTGTCCGGGGGCATCGATTCGCCGGTGGCCGCCTGGCTGATGATGCGCCGCGGCAGCCGTCCGGACTTCGTCCACTTCTACTCCGGCAGCGCCGTGGAGGAAGCGGACGTGGACAAGATCAAGAAGCTGGTGGAAATCCTGGGACATTTTTCGCCGGTGCCCCTGAAGCTTTTCCTGGTGCCGGTGGTGCCCTACGAGATGCGGGCCATCGGGGAGGTGTCCGACAGTTACGACATGGTCATGTTCCGCCGATTCATGGTCAAGACCGCCGCCCGGCTGGCCCGTCGCAACAGCTGCCTGGGCCTGGTCACCGGCGACAGCCTGGGCCAGGTCGCCAGCCAGACCCTGCACAACCTGGGCGCCATCAGTTCCGACGTCGAGCTGCCGATCCTGCGGCCCCTGATCGGCATGGACAAGATGGAGATCACCATCTGGTCCAAGAAGATCGGCGCCTTCGAGACCTCGATCCTGCCCTACCGCGACTGCTGCAGCATCAGGTCGCCCAAGCCCGTGCTGACGGCCCGGGCCCGTGATCTGTTGATGTATTCGGAAAAGATGGACCTGGACGGCGCCGTCACCGAAGCGGCGGACGGCGCCGTGGTCGTAAATATCGGTCGTGAAGATCGGCCTACTTCTAGCTGAGCACCGGCTCCGGCTTGCCGTTCAGGATGCTGTTCAGGTCGTCGATGGCGGCGCCGACCCTGTCGGTCACCTCGTCCTCCATCCGGTCGTCGATCCCCAGACGCTCCTCGGCCCCCTCGTCCAGCAGGTAGAGCGGGCCCTCGGTCCCGAGGCCCCAGCCCATCCTGATGCAGAGGAAATCGGCCACGTGCACCAGATCAACGATGGGGCGGTGCTTCTTCTCGGCCATTCCGGGGCTGTGGTGCCAGCGCGCGGCCGCCACCACGTTGGCCGGAAGTTTCCAGTACTGCAGGAGTTCCGCAGCCGCTTCGGCATGGTCGATGCCCAGCACCTGCCGCTCGGCCTCGTTGAAGGACATGCTCTGGGTCCGGACCAGTTCCTTGATGGGCTCGTCGTCGATCTCGACGAAGGTGCCCAGCAGGATCTTGCCCATGTCGTGCAGAAGACCGGCCGTGAAGGCTTCCTCGGACAACGGCATGTTCCCGATCCGGGCCAGCTGCTCGGCGCAGATGGCCGTGGCGATGGAGTGCTTCCACAGCCCGTCGGATTCCATGTCGTAACCCTTGACCGGCTTGCGCACCAACGGGGCCACGGACATGCACAGCACCATCTGGAAGATGCGGTTGGTGCCCAGCCGGGTGATGGCTTCCTTGACGGTCTTGATCTTGCCGGACCAGCCGAAATAGGCCGAATTGGCCAGCTGCAGCAGGTTCACCGTCAATCCGGGATCGTATTCGATGACTTTCGCCAGCTCGTCGAAGCTGACGTCGGGGTCGCTCAGGTATTGTCTCAGTTTGATCACGACCGAGGGCATGGATGGAACCGTGCGGACCTTGGCCAGGATGTTGTTGCGCACTGTCACAGTCGGACCTGTACCTTGGAAACGGGGTGGGCGTTATCCCTTACCGGTAATCATTCGTCCCAAAGGACGACTTCCTTGAGTTCTTCCTGCGTAAAGAAATTCTCGCTGTCCAGCAGGATGACGTTGCGACCGGGCAGCTGACCCATGCCGTTGATGTAGTCGGGCTCTTCCATGCCGCCGGCCCAGGAAGGAGGAATGTGGATCTCCTCATCGCTGATGTTCAACACATCGCACACTTCGTCCACCAGCAGTCCCACGACCTCTTCCGATCCTCCGCAGGAAACCAGGGCGATGATGACGCAGTTCTTTTCCGATTCCACGGTGCTGCCCAGGCGGAACAGATCGCGCAGGGCCACCACGGGAATTTCCCGGCCCCGCAGGCGGAGACATCCGGTCACATGATCCGAGCCCACGGGCAAGGGGGTGATGCCGGTGGCGCCGACAATTTCCTGGACCTTCAAAATTTCCAGTCCGAACTCCTCGTTGCCGAGACGAAAGGAAAGGTACTTGCCGGCCTGTGCCAATTTTGCCACTGCGCATTCGGGGCTCATCGTCATCCTCCGTGTTCTGCCTTGGGCGGCTGAAAATTGGCCGCCATGGATCCCGTCCGTGGAGCTTTCGGGCCCGTTCCCAGGATCCGCGGGTTTCCCCGCCTCTTCCCTGGCCCCATCTAACTTAATTAATTAAAACAAGTTAATGGGTTCTACGACTTCCCGTCCGCCTGCCCCCCATACCCGTTTTCGGTGGGTGGCTCTGCTCTTCTTCTTCCGATAGGCAACCCTTATGCCAAGACCCGTGCACGCGCGGGCCATCCAGGTAATCCGCAGGCCGAAGGCCGAGGACATCCTGGATGGCCCGCGCGTGCACGGGTCTTGGCACAAGCGTCCCTACCCGGAAGAAGAGAGCCGTCTCCCCCCGACAAACTTCCGCCGCCAGTAGGAATTGTTGAGGCTGTCCGTTTTCACGGGCATGTGCTTGCGGGCCGCATGGACGAATTTGTGATGGCCCACGTAAATACCGACGTGGTCAATGCCGGAACCGTTCAGGCGAAAAAAGACCAGGTCGCCCGGCTGCAGGTCCTTTTGATCGACATGGACCCCGGCGTAGGCCTGCTGAGCCGAGACCCGCGGCAGGGGGACGCCCAGGCTGTCGTAGACGTACATGACCAGCCCGCTGCAGTCGAATTTCTCCGGACCCGAAGCGCCCCACTGGTACGGTTTGCCCAGCTGCTTTTGGGCCAGGTCGGCGGCCTGGAGTCCCAGGCTCGACCCGGTGACCTGGGGTCGGGCCGGCTCTCCGGGAGGGCTGGAGGTGGCGGATTTCACCGAGGAGGAGCCAGCGCCCCCCCGGTATTCGGGCTCTGGCAGGCCGGAAGTGCCCAGTTCAGCGGGTTTGCTGCCGGAGGTTTGGGCTGGAACGGGGGATCCGGTAGGGCTGGCGGCGGCCCCGCCGGTCCGCACGACCCGCTTGGGGGTGCATCCGGCCAGGATGATGCCCCCGAGGATCAGGACCGGAAGCAGCCGCTTCCGGAGATTTATCCATTTTCCCATACCCGCCACGGAATCCATTCCTGTTTTGGCCGGCCGTCGCCGGGCAGAGCGCCCCATCGTTCCCCGCAACCTCGCTGTTCAGAGTTCTGGCCCCGGGGCACCCCCCATGCTAGTTTAAGCGCACTATGAATGACAAGCAGACAGACAAGCCGGCGGACAAGCCGACACCCCCGGTCGAATTCCTCGAGGTGACCATCGAAAAGCTGGTCACCGGGGGCGACGGGCTGGCCCGCCACGAAGGCCAGGCCGTTTTTGTGCCCCTGACCGCCCCGGGCGACCGGGCGCGGGTGGCCGTGGTCGAACGCCGCAAGGGATTCGCGCGCGCGAATCTCGAGGAACTTCTCGAACCCGGACCCGGCCGGCAGGAAGCTCCCTGCCCCTACTATGGCCAATGCGGAGGCTGCGACCTTCAGCACCTGGACCCCGATCACCAGAGGCGGGCCAAAGCCGCCATCGTCACCGACTGTTTCCAACGCCTGGGCAAGATGGATGTTTCCGAAATCCTGACCGGCCCCGATGCCGGCCAGGAGTTGGGGTACCGCAACCGCATCCGGGTGTTCTCCAACGCCGTCAATCATTATGGCCTGATGCGCCGCGGCACCCACGAGGTCGTGCCCTTCGAGGCCTGCGCCATCATGCCCGAACAGTTCAACCGGGACATCCTGCCCTGGCTGCGCATGCTGCCCCCGGCCGAACAGATCGTGGTCCGCCTGGACGGCCGCGGCGGCTGGCTGGTGTCCATCTTCGGCCCCACCCAGCGCCTGAAGGTCATGCGGAAGGTCCTGGGCGCCCTGCCCGATGGCGAGCCCCCCGCGCCCGGCTGCCAGGGTCTGCTGTACAACAACCTGCCCCTGTGGGGTCGCGGCCACCTGATCCACGAGATCGCCGGCCACAAGTACCGCGTCAGCGCCAAGAGCTTTTTCCAGGGCAACCACAGCGAGACCGAAGCCGCCCTGAAGGTGATCCGCGAATGGATCACCGAATTGAAGGACGCCGAACAGCTGGGCCCCATGCTGGGGGACCTGTTCTGCGGCGTGGGCCTGTTCAGCCTGGCCCTGGCCGATCTGTTCCAGAAGGTGATCGCCGTCGACAGCGACGAGGGCGGCTGCCGCGATGCCGAGAACAACGTCCAGCACAGCGAGGCCGCCCGGGACAAGGTCACCGTCCATGCCGGCCGCCTGGAAAAAGTCCTGGCCCGGCCCGACCTGGCCCCGCCGGCCATCTGGAATTCGAGCCTGTGCCTGGTCGACCCCCCGCGGGCGGGGCTGGGCAAGGACGGGGTGAAGGTCCTGCTCGAGGCCGCCCCCCGCCATCTGCTCTACATGAGCTGTGATCCGGCCACCCTGGCCCGTGACGCGGCGGCGTTTGTCGCCGCCGGCTATGAAATGAAGAAACTGCGGGTGCTGGACATGTTTCCGCAGACATCCCATATCGAGACGCTTCTGCTGCTGGAAAAGTTCGGCGAATAATACAGGGTCGATTGGGTTGAATTTCAGGCCTGTTGAAATAGATTTCTGATACGCGATTACGCCAGGAAGGCCCCCCGGGGGGCCTTCTTGTTGCGCCCTGATCCCCAGCCATTGCGAGTCGGCGCCCATGAACGAGCAGATTCCCGAATCCATCGAATCCTCCCGGAACGCCCCCAGCCTCGACAACGTGGTCGTGGTCCTGAGCCGCACCACCGAGCCGATGAACATCGGCGCGGCCTGCCGCGCCATGAAGACGATGGGGCTGAAGCACCTCCGGTTGATCGACCCGCTGAACCCCAAGGGCCGCAGCGCCCGCGCCCTGGCCCATGGCGCCGAGGACATCCTGGAGAACGCGGAAGTGGTGGAAACCCTGGGTGAGGCGATCCGCGACGCCCTTGTCGTCACCGGCACGACCGCCCGCATGCGGCAGCTGCGCAAGCGCGCCCTGCTCACACCGGCGAACCTGGCCGACCACATCGCCGACCACAGCCGGTCCGGCAAGGTGGTCATCATGTTCGGGACCGAGCGCACCGGGCTGACCAACGACGAGGTCGACATCTGCCGCTACCTGTCCACGGTCGACACCGATCCCGAACAGCCTTCGCTCAATCTGGCCCAGGCGGTGATGCTGTACAGCTGGGAAATCAGGCAGGCCATGCAGCGGGCCCACGCCCCGGGCAGCTCGAGTCAGCCGCGCAATTACATCCCCCCGGACGAGGCGGTGCGGCGGCCCGAGATGCGCGTGCGCCATCCCCATCGCACCACCAAGCTTCCGACCCAGATCGAACTGGACAACATGTACGCCCACCTGGCCCACACCATGGCCGCGGTGGACTACACCGAGGCCGAGACGATCAAGTTCATGACCTATCTGCGGCAGCTGCACATGCGGGCGGGGATCGTGAACTGGGAGACCCACATCTACCATCTGTTCTGTCGGCGGGTTCTGAAGAAGGTGGGCGCGCCCCGGTTCCCCGGACTGCCGGGCGCTCCGGACACCGAGGACGACGCCGGGGGCTGACCGAAGGCAAAAAGACCCGGACCACTTTCAAGTGATCCGGGTCTCAGCCCAATCCCCAGGGCGAAACGTTGTCCTGTCAGCCGACGCCGATGGTCCCGATGGCCTCGAAGACGGCATGGTACTCCATCTCCAGATGCGCGATGTTCTCGCGGATCGTGGGCAGATCCTCTTCCTTGGCCAGCATCTCGAATTCCCGACAGACCATGGCCAGGCGCGGGGCGCCGTAGGTGGCGCAGGCGCCCTTGAAGCTGTGGGCCTCGCGGGCGACGCGTTCGCAATCGCCGGTGGCGATGGCTTCCTTGATGGCCTTGTACAGGGGCGGCGCGTGGTCCAGGAACAGATCACGCAGTTCCCGCAGGATTTCCTCATCTCCACCGAATTCAGCCATCAGACGCGATTCGTCGATGACGGGCATGTCGGCTCCCGGAAGATTCAGTTCCTTGCTCACGGCATATTCCTCTCGGTCTGGCGATTCACTTCCATCCTCAATATTCGGCCGCATCGGGACCACCTTGATCGTTCTTTTTTAATTTGCTTGACCATTGCATATTTCGACCGAAGAATTCCCCTGCCATGGACCCCAAACCGGCCCGAACGCGGCCGCAAGGAGATGAAATGAAAAGGATTCTGCTGATCGCCCTGACCGGGGCCCTGCTGGCCGGAAGCGCCCTTCCCGCCCTGGCCTTCGGTCCCCTGGACATCAACGCCGACCTGCCCCTGTACAGCAAGTACGTCTGGCGCGGCATGAACAACACGGACGACTACGTGCTGCAGCCGGAACTTGAGGTCAGCCTGTTCGGCTTCAAGGCCGGGGTGTGGACCAACTTCGAGCTGACCGACATCAACGATCTGAGCGGGAAATTTTCCGAGGTCGATTATAGCCTGGCCTATGGCCTGAGCTTTCCCTTCATTGACCTGGGCCTCGGGTACATCTACTACGATTTCCCTGAAGCGAGTGGCAACAACACCAGCGAGATCTACCTGTCGGGCCAGGTGAACGTGCTGCTGTCCCCGTCCCTGACCATCTACTCGGATGTGGACCAGATCAAGGGCACCTACTGGGAGGCCAGCGTCAGTTATGATTTCGAGCTGAGCGAGTCCACCAAGCTGGAATCGACCGGCGGCCTGGGCCTGGGCTCCCAGAACTACATCACGGGATATTTCCCGGTGGATCCGGACCTGCCCTGGAGCCCCGACTTTTCCACCAACGCCAGCGTCACCGACTACTACCTCGACGTGAGGGTGCCCTTCCACCCGATTCCGTTCATCACCGTCACCCCGAGCCTCACCTGGTCCGCCCTGCTGGGCGAGGCCAAGGATTCGGTGAGCGCGGCCCCGGACGACATGGTGTACGCCGGCCAGACCTCCAACTTCTTCTGGGGAATCACGGCCTCGTTCGGTTTCTGATAACCGGAAATCCCCTCTCCGGACCAACCCCCGCGGCCGCAAGCGCGGGGGTTTTCCTTTATTCCAGGGGAACCCTGGGGCACTATCCAGGTTGAACCTGCAGTCGCCGCGGCGACCTCGGCCTTCAACCACCTTCCGCCAACAGGGGGATATCCGTGAATCACGTTGTCGCGGGCCGTTTGGCCCTGGTTTTCCTGCTGACCATGACCGCCGCCTGCGCTCTGGCCGAACCGGCCGCCATTACCCTCCCCGCCGATCCACCCGCCCTACGCTCGGTGGAACTGGTCGAGCAGTGGCGTATCGGTGGCGAAGACGACGAGGACATCCTGCTGGGGGTGATCTTCGACGGCAAGGTGGGGGCCAACGGCGACGTCTATCTCATCGACCGGCAGCTGTCCCAGGTGCTGGTCATCTCGCCCGACGGCGAACTGGTGACCACGCTGGGCCGCCAGGGCGACGGACCCGGCGAGCTCAACAACCCCCACGGCCTGATCATGCTGGGTGACGGCAAGGTCGGCGTGATCCAGGGATTCCCCGGCAAGGTTATAGTGATCAATCCCGACGATACGCCCGGCGGCGAAATCCACGTCGGCGGCAGCGCCGAGGAAGGCGGCTTCAACTTCGTGCGCTCGCTGGTCAAGTGCGACGACCACCTGGTGGGAACCCGCGGCCGCGCGACTTTCGACATGGAAACCGCCAAAAGCGTGTCGACCAACATCCTGGCGATCATGGACCTTGAAGGCGCCGACCAGGTCGTCGTGCTGGAGGACACCCAGGAAAGCGACATGCAGCGGCGGGTCTTCGACGAAGAGGCCGAGTTCTCCGAAATGAACGAGTGGGCCGCCGGTGCCGGCGCGCTGTACACCGCCCCGGTGCGTGACGATTACGTCATCAATGTCCGTAACCTGGACGGCGATCTCGTCCGTGTGATGAGCCGCCCGTTCACCACCCGCCAACGCGATGACGAGGACAAGGCCGCCATGACCAACGGCATGATCATCGTCATGAACGGGGCGCGCCAGGAGATCGAAAACAAGGCCCTGGACACCGACCCTGCGATCATGGGCCTGTACGTGGCCGCGGACGGCCGCTTGTATGTGCGCACCTGCTACGACCAGGAGGGATTGTATGACACGGGAACCGCCGGCCGGTTCGACGTGATCTCCCCCGACGGCGCCTTTGTCGAGCAGTTGACCCTGACCGTGCCCGGTTTCGACGGCGACAGCGACCGCCTGGTCTTCATGGACGGCGTCAATTACCTGGTGATCCGCAACTTCGACCAGGCCCAGCAGGCCATGATGGCCGGGTTCGGGGACACCGACGAGGAAGAGGAAGACCTCGGCGACGCCGAACCCCTCGAGGTCGTTTTCTACCGGATTCCCTGAGAAAGGGGCCGAACATTGCGGAAATTACTGCGGGTTTTCCGGTGGATTTCGTTCAGCTTCCTGCTGTCGGGCTGCAGCTACCAGCAGATGGCCCTGCCCGACAACCCCGAACCCGTGGAAGAGGTCGGCGGCGATCTTCCCGTGGTCAAGGTTCGGCAAAAGGTCCGGATCCTCACCCATGACGGTTCGACTCACGACGGCGAAGTGGTTTCGGTCACCCCCGACAGGATCGTCATCGGCAAACCCGGCAATTTCGGTTATACCGAAACCCCAATCGCCGCTTCGGACATCGCCGAGATCAAGACCGAAAAGGACTACACGGTCGTCACGGTGGTGGCGGCCAGCCTCGCGGTCGTTTTTGCCCTGTTTGTCGCCATGGCTTCCCAGGTCGAGTTCGGGCCATCCTGATCGCGCCGGCGAACCCCGCTTCATCGCATCGCCCGGGTTCTCTATACCAGATAGATGTCCACCCCCACCATCGCCAGGAGGACCATCCCGATCCAGGAGTTGATCTCGAAAAACGCCTTGTCGATGTGCCGCATGTCCCCCCCGCGCACGATGGCCTGCTCCCAGGCCAGAAGCCCGATCATGACCAGAACACCCAGCAGGGAAACGATCCCCAGTTCGGGAGCCCGGCGCACCGCCCCGGCCATGAAGGCCACCGCCAGGACATGGAAAATTCGCGACAGGATCAACGCCCGGTCCACCCCCATCCGGGAAGCCAGGGAGTGCAGGCCCGCCGTGCGGTCGAACTCCACATCCTGGCAGCCGTAAATGGTGTCGAAACCGGCCACCCAGAACATCACCCCGGCGGCCAGCCACAGGGGGAAAGCCGCGAACGAGCCCGTGACCGCAAGCCAGGCCCCCACCGGCGCGATGGCCAGGCCCAGGCCGAGAACCAAGTGTGCCAGCGGCGACACGCGCTTCATGTACGAATAACCCAGCACCACCAGCAGGGCCACGGGGCTCAGGCGAAAACACAGCGGGTTCAGTTTCCAGGCGGCGAGCATCAGGAGGGCGGCCGACAGGAGGACAAAAATTCCCGCCCCGAATACCGACACGGCGCCGGCGGGAATGTGGCGGTCGGCCGTGCGCGGGTTGGCCGCGTCAATCTTGCGGTCGACCAGGCGGTTGAAGGCCATCGCGGCGCTGCGGGCGCCGACCATCGCCACCAGGACCCACACCAGCACACGCAGCCCGGGGCGCCCGTCCGAGGCCACCAGCAGGGAAATCAACGCGAACGGCAGCGCGAAGATCGTGTGCTCGAACTTGATCAGGGACATGTAGCGGGCAATCAGGGTCATGGGGGCTCCATAGGGTGCAAAGTTCAACCTCCAACCGCCTAAAACTACACGGGGTTGAGGTTGCCGACAAGCCCGGGTTGAAGCGAAGGGCATTCCGTTTATCAATATATTTTTATTGTTTTTCAATAAATAATTATTGACATACGATCAAATTGCCAATATCGTGATGGCAGGAATTGACCCCCAGCCCTTCGAAGGGAGATCGATATGACCGGCACCACCCGTACCCACGGCGCCCGCTGGTTGGCCAGGCTGCTGAGCCTGGGCCTGATCCTGGTTGCCATCCTGGCGGCCGCTTCCGCAGCCTGGCTGCTGGTTACACTCCCGGTCTGGTTTTCCGGGGCCCCGCGGCTGCCCCTGCCGATCGAGGTGGCCATCAGCCCCGACCACGAAGCCCTCACCCTGGAACCGGGCACCTCGCCTTTCCGCGAATATGAAATCGACCGCTTCCGCGGCGACCTCAAGGTGAAGTTCGAGGGAGCCTGGACCCAGTGGCTGTTCGTGTTTTTCGCATTGCAGGAATTCATCCTGATCCTGTTGATCCTGATGTTCCTCCGGAAAATCGTGGCCTCCATCGCCACCGGCGAGGCTTTCAGCGCCACCAATGCCAGAAGGCTGCGTTGGGTGGGCGGCCTGATCATCCTCGAAGCCCTGTTCGGACCCGGCGCCTCGACGCTGATATCCTGGCTGGCCATCAAGGGCCTGCAGACCGCCGGCGGCGAACTGACGGTGAACTGGTTCCGGGACTTTTCGCAGGCGGGGTTCGTGGCCGGTTGGATCATCCTGATCCTGAGCGAAGTCTTCCGCCAGGGCGCCGAGATGAAACGGGACCAGTCACTCACCATCTAGAGGAGATGTCATGGCGATCAGGATCAATCTGGATCTGATGATGGTGCGCCGGGGCATCTCGCTTACCGACCTGGCCGAGCAGGTCGGCATCACCCTGGCGAACCTGTCGATCCTCAAGAACAACAAGGCACGCGCCCTGCGCTTCACCACCCTGGAGGCGCTCTGCAAGGCGTTGGACTGCCAACCGGGGGATCTGCTGGAGTACGTGGCGGAGGACTAGGAGTCCTCGCCCCACCGCGGAGCCAGGTCGACCTCGACCCCGAGATGATCGCACACCCGCTGCACCATGAAATCGATCAGGTCGCCCGGGTTCTGAGGCCGGTGGTAGAAACCCGGGGCCGCCGGCATCACCAGCGCCCCCCAGCGGCTGAGTTTGGCCAGGTTTTCCAGGTGGTGAGTGGCCAACGGGGTTTCGCGTGGCACCACGATCAACTGGCGGCGCTCCTTCAGGCACACGTCGGCCGCGCGCAGCAGCAAGGTCTCGCTCGTGCCGGCCACGATGCGGCCCACCGTGCCCATCGAACAGGGAATGATCACCAAGGGGCCGCCGGTCGCCGACCCGCTGGCCATCGGCGAGGTGAATTCCGTCTTGCCGAACACCCTCAGTTCGCCGGGACCCATCAGGGCCAGGCGTTCGACGAGGCCCTCGACCGTCAGGTCCAGTTCAACCGGCGCGGTCTGGGCTACCGCCGAACTGATCACCAGGTTCACGTCGTGGCCTGTATTGAGCAGCACGTCCACCAGGCGCACGCCGTAGGCGATGCCGCTGGCCCCGGTCCAGCCCACACCGATGGTGCGATTCTTCGTTTCACTCATTCCTGGATCCTCCCGCCGACGATGTGGGCGATGCCGAACGTCTGCCGCTCGATGATCACTTCGGTAAAGCCGTACTCGCTGAGCAGGTCGGCGAACTCCGTGGGCGTCAGGAACTCGCCCATGCTGCTGGGCAGGTAGTTGTAGGCGGCGTGGTCCTTGCCCACGATCTTGCCGATCAGCGGGATGACCGTGTTGAGGCCGAACCGGATCAGCCCCGGCACGCCGCGCGCCTCGCCGGCCGCTTCCCGGTCGTCACGGAAGAATTCCAACACCATCAATTGCCCGCCGGGCCGCAGGACCCGGGCGATTTCCCCCAGGCCGCGCCGCACGTCGGCGAAGTTGCGCACGCCGAACCCCACGGTGATCGCGTCGACGCAGCGGTCCCGGAAGGGCAGTCGCATGGCGTCGGCCGCCGACAGGGCCAGATCGCCGGCGCCTTCTTTCCCGCGCGACCCCTCTAGCATCTCCGGACAGAAATCCGCCGCGATCCAGGCGCGCCCCTTGCCCTGGTTCCGGCAGGTCAGGGCCAGGTCGCCGGTGCCCGCGCACAGATCCAGGATTTCCCAGACATCGAAATCGAGACGCGCGGCCACGTTCCGGCGCCAGGCCTTGTCACGGTTGAAACTCAAGAGATGATTCATGCGATCGTACACGCCGCTGATGCGCGCGAACATCGAGCGCACCTCGCGGCCGTGGGCCTGCTGGTCACGCACGGTCCACGAATCGGCCTCCCGCCGGTGGATGTCCTGGAATTCGCTCATCGGGCGCCCAGTCGGCCCAGCAGGTCGGCCCACTTCGCGCCGACCTCTTCCTTCACCACCGGATCCATCGTCACGATGGGCGGCCACTCACGCTCGAAGCCGCCTTCGCCCTTCATCTTGCGGGTGGCGTCGATGCCCATCTTGCCGCCGTAGCAGGCTTCGTTGGTCGTGTGGTCGAGCTGGTCCACCGGGCCCTCGGAGAAGAACGTGTCCCGCACCGGATCGACCGCGTTGCTCACACGCCACAGCACCTCGGTCATGTTGTGCACGTCGACGTCCCCGTCCACCACGACCACGACCTTGGTGAACATGATCTGCCCGGTGCCCCACAGGCCCTGGCACACCTTGCGCGCGTGACCGGGGTACTTCTTGTCGATGCTGATGATGACCAGGTTGTGGAAACAGGCCGCCACCGGCAGGTGGTAGTCGACCACCTCCGGCAGGGGAATTTTGAGCAGGGGCAGGAACAGGCGTTCGGTCGCCATGCCCAGCCAGCCGTCCTCCATGGGCGGCACCCCGACGATGGTGGTCAGGTAGATGGGGTCGCGCCGGCTGGTGATGGCCGTCACGTGGAAGACGGGAAACTCCTCGGCCAGGGAATAGAATCCCGTGTGGTCGCCGAAGTCGCCTTCGATACGGCGTTCGCCCGGCTCCACGTAGCCCTCGATGATGAAGTCGGCCTCGGCCGGCACCTCGAGATCGCAGGTCAGGGCCCTGGTCATGGCCACGGGCTGTCCGGTCAAAAATCCCGCGAACATGGCCTCGTCGATGTCCGGAGGCAAAGGCGCGGTGGCGGCGTAGGTCAAGGCCGGCGGCCCGCCGATCGCCACGCAGACGGGCATGCGCTCGCCCCGTTTTTCATATTCGGAATAGTGGGCCGCGCCGGTCTTGTGGATCTGCCAGTGCATGCCGGTGGTGCGCCCGTCGAACACCTGCATGCGGTACATGCCGATGTTGCGCCGGTCGTTGGCCGGATTGCGCGTGATCACCAGCGGAAAGGTGATGTAGGGCCCGCCGTCGCCCGGCCAGGTGGTCAGCACCGGCATGACATCCAGCAGGCCGCGTTTTTCCAGTTCTTCGCCCTGGATGACGATCTCCTGGCAGGCGCCCTTGTCCACCGTCCGGGGCATCGATTCGCCCCAGCCCTTGAGCTTGCCCAGCATGCGCACCTTGTCCCACAGGCCCGTCGGCGGGCCCATCTTCAGGGGCTCCTCGACCTTGGCCACGGCCGCCTCGATGCTCTCGCAGCCCAGGGCCCAGGCCATGCGCTGCCGGCTGGCGAACAGGTTGATCAACAGGGGCACCGGTTTGCCGTCCGCCGTCCGCGCGGTTTCGGTCCGGCCCGCGGCCGCGCTGAGTTTGCCGGGTACGGGGTTCTCGAACAGCAGGGCGGGATTTTCCCCGGCCTTGACGAAACGGTCGGCGATCTCGGTGACCTCGAGATGGGGGTCCACCGGTTCGCTGATCCGGATCAGCTCGCCCTTTTCCTCAAGGAAGCGGACAAAGGACGCCAGGTCGCGGGTGGGAATGCTGGAAGCCATGGATATTCCTCGGGGTAGACCGGGTCAAGGCACGCGCAATTTCCGGTAAAACTTAGCAGGGGCGCCCACCGGCGGCAAGAAGGGCCCCTTTAGGGAACCGCCGGAGCCGGTGGTTTCCGGATCATGACCTTGCTCTCGCCGAACACCTCGACCAGCTCGTACTTGTTGTCCAGCTCCTTCAGCAGGATCGGCAGATGCTTCTGGTCAATGGTTGTGTTCAGTTCGTACATCCAGGCCCCCAGGACGACCACCACCGGGTACTGCTCGTCGAAGGCCTTCAACAGAAGCTCCTTGCCGGCGATGTGGTAGTGGATCTTCTGCGGCACGGTCAGCTTTTCCGACACGCCGACGGCGAAGTGGTTTTCCAGGCCCGCCAGGTAGTTTCGACCCGACTCGAACACGTAACCCGGCCACAGGGCCACCACCGGATCCTCGGGCCGGGAGTGCGCTTCGATGGCCGCGGACACCTTGGCCAGGTGTTCGAAGGACCACACCTCTTTCCAGTCCATGCCGGTCTTGCGCACCTGCAGGTCGAAGAAGGAAAGGGCCGCAGCCAGGCCCAACAAGCCCGCCAGGACCGGGACCGGGCGCCGGAGCAGCTCGACCAGGCGCGCCATCCCGGCCACCGCCAGGGGCGCCAGCAAAGGGGTCAATGGACCGGTGAAATACTGTTCATAGACCGGATCGGGGAACATGCAGGCCACCGTGTGCACCAGCGCCCCCACGCCCGACAACACCAGCAGCGGGCGCGCGGCATGGCCGGGATGGCGCCGGGCCCAATCCACCCCCAGGCCCACCAGCACCAGCTGGAAAATCATGAAGGGATTCGAGAACAATGCCGACCCCAGCCCCCCGAAGGCCAGACCCACCCGGTCGCCGAAACCCGTGGCGGATTCGCGCAGGGCGCTGGGCCGCAGCAAGTGATAACGAAGATTGTTGAAGATGAAGCGGTCGGGATCCCTGGCCAGGAAGGCCAGCGACGGCGCCAGCCCCGCGATCAATCCCCCCAGGCCGGCCCACATGCCCGCCAGGCGAGGGCCCCGATTCACGCCCCGCCAGCCCAGCCAGCCCAACGTCAGGACCAGTGCGCCCGCCCAGGGCAGGTACAGCAACCGGACACCCACGCCCAGACCGGCGGCCACCCCGGCCAGCAGGAACCATCCCGTTCTGCGGGTTTCGAAACCCCTGTCGGCCGCCCACAGGGCCGCCAGCACCGCCAGATTGGTCAACGCGTAGGTCTTGACCGTCACGTTCCAGGACAGGAAATAGGGGTTCACCGCCACCAGGACCAGGCCCGCCAGGACCAGTCCCTGGTGCCCGGGCCAGCGCCGCTGCAGGATCGAGCCCCACAGAAACAGGGACAGGACCCCGGCGGCCACCGACATCAGGCGCATGCCCGCCAGCGACGAGCCCACCATCTTGTAGACCGGCGCGTAGACGTAGGGCAAAAGCGGCATCTGAGGATAGAAGAAATCGAGATAGGGCGTGCCCCCGGCGCTGACCAGCCGGGCGGCGGTGGCGTAATAGCCCTCGTCGCCGTCGATGGGCCGCACACGGCTGAGAGCCAGGGTGCCCACGGCAAAGGCCAGGATGAGCACAATGATCAGCAGACGGTGTCGTGGTGCCTTCATTCGGGATCCCGCATATCGTCGCAGAAATATTCGTGAAACGGCGAAGGACCGATTGACGGTCAGATCCGGAATTTATTCAAGGGGATTTGCGGTTGTTTGATCGAAATCCGACCGGCAGGCGCGACAAATGAACCCCCGCACCCGACCCGGCCGTCACGCTCCGGCGGGGTCAGCTCTTGGCTTCGAACCTGCGGTGCAGATCCAGGTGGTAATCGCCCATCGACCTCATGTTCTGATCGACGTCCAGGATCTCCAGGGCCCGACTGTAGTCGTCCGGATGCACGTGCATGATGTAGCGGTAGCCGCCGCGGCCATCGGTGATCCCGTTGGCGCTGGACACGTTGATCTTGGCGTCACAGAGCTTTTTGTGGATCGTCACCAGGGCGCCCAGTTCGTCGTCGCCGTGAACGATGAACGCGTGATGCGGTCCAACCAGCCGCAGGCCTTCGTGCCGGGCCAGATCACCCAGCCAGGTGGCGTTCAAGGGGTAGATGACCAGCTGGGTGCGGTCACGGCCCACGGGAAAGGCGTTGAATGCGACAAGATTGACTTCTTCGGAGGCCAGGGTCTCGAGGAATCGGCAACCCTGTCCCGGGGCATCCTCGACCGTGGTGTAGTAGTAGTCCACGGAGTAGATAATGGCCGTCATGGCGGCACCTTCCTTGTTTGCGGCATGCAGCTGTGCCGTCCGAATCCGTGTGGGGAACGGTCTCGGTGATGGCGGTCCATCAGTTAAACTGCACGTTATCCGCAGAGAACAAGCCGGGGTGCAGACAACTACGTGACCGCCGGGAAAAAGTTCTCGCCCAGTACCCAATGTACGGGCAATTCCAGTATACCACACCCCCGGGGGGATCACTATTCAGTTTTGAATTGAATTGTTCAACAGGGCCAAAAGGCGGGGTAAATACCTGAAAAATCACTTTTTGGGGCGAATGAGCACGGCCTCGACATCGTGATGCCGCTCCTGCTTGCCCTTGCCGTGGCTGTGAAGCGGGCCCAGGCCCTCGAAATGGTGGACCACTTCCCACCGGAAAAACAGCTTGAGGATTTCGCCGCTCTCCAGGTACAGGCGGTGCTTTTCCCCGTCCAGCGAACGAAAGGACCGCCCGCTGCGACGCTCCCATCCCTGGCGGCAGACCTCGAACGAAGGGTCGTCCATATGCCAGGCGGTCAGGAAAAGCGCGCCTCCGGGCCGGATCCAGTGGTGCAGCCGCTCGACAAGCGAGGCGCAACCCCCCAGGTCCAGCGTCTGCATCAGGCCGAAACACAGAACCGCGTCGAAACTGCGCGGAGGTTCGTAATCGCGGAAATCCTGCAGGACCGCTTCCAGCGGCAGGCCCTCTTCCTTGGCCAACCGCTTCACGGTGTCCACCGCCACGGCGGAGGTGTCGATGCCGGTCACCGCGCAGCCGCGGCGAGCCAGCGGCAGCGCGTTGCGTCCCTGGCCGACGCCAAGATCCAGAACGCGGGCGCCCTCGGGGACGAGCTCGGCGCACTGCTCCAGCAGGGGCGACTCTTTCGCTCCGAACAGGGCTTCATCCTCGGTGTAGGCGCTGTCGTAGTCTTCGGCCAAGTCTCTCGCCTTACCTCAGCAGGGTGATCCGGCCCTCGATTTCCGCATCGATGACACCGGTGGCTTCCACGGCCTCGACGACCGCCTGGGCCATGGTCACATTCAGGTCCACGACTTCGGGCATGTCGATATTCAGATAAACCGGAGCCATCAGGGCCAGGAAATCCGGCATGGCCACGGTGTAGATGCCGCCCGGCTGCAGGGGCTCGCCGCCGACAAGGATCTCCTCGACCTCGGCCGTCTCCCCGTCGGGGGCTTTCCGGAAAGTATAACTGATTCCCGACACCTGCAGGATGCCGTGTTGTTTGCTCACCTGGGCATCGGCGTTCTGTTGCACCACGGCGGCAAGCTGCCGGTCGGTCAGTTCGGCCACCACCAGGGTGTTGGCGAAGGGCAGGATCTCGTTGATGTCCAGGGCGGTGACCGGCCCCGCCTGGATAGCCTTGCGGATGCCGCCCGAGTTGACAAACGCCACGTCGGAGCCCGCGCGCTGCCTCATGATGTCCGCCAGCCAGTTGCCGATGTTGGTTTCACCATTGCCTTTGCGCAGATCCTGGGCCGCGGTGCCGATCTGCCGCCCGTACTCGTCCAGAACCTGCATTTCGTAACCCTGAACCAGCTTCGTCAGTGCAGGGTCGGCATAGGTGCCGTCGGACCACAGGTCGATCAGGCGGCCGCTGTATTTCACGACCTGGTCGTTTTCAACCAGCAGGTCCAGGCGCCCCAGGTTGGTCATCTTCGACCCCGCCTGCACGATGAGTATGCCGCTTTCGAGGATCGGCTCCTTCAGCCGGGTGTGGCTGTGGCCGCCCACGATGATGTCGATGCCCGAGCCCTCGAGCTGCCGTGCCAGTTCCTTGTCGCCGTCGACCCCGTTGTGGGTGATGAGGATCAACAGGTCCGTCCTGTGATCGATGTCGGCGACCATTTTTTGCGCCAGCTCCACCTGGTCGGCCATACCCAGGCCGGGCATGCGGCTGGATGCCACAACCTCTTCCATGCCGTGGCAGGAAAAGCCCATGACGCCGATTTTCAGACCGCCTCTTTCCAGGATCACCGGTTCGCGCCGGAACGCGGGATTCCCGTCGGCATCGACGATGTCCGCAGCCAGCAGGGGGAACCCGAAATAGGGCACCAGGCGGACGAGGTTGTCGCTGCCGATATCGAACTCGTGGTTCCCGATGACGCCCACGTCGTAACCCAGCGCCGTCATCATGCGCGCCACCGCCACGCCAGGCACGCCATTCTCCTGCAGGTTGCACACCGGATTGCCGGTCATGAAGTCGCCCGCGTCCAGGAAGATGTCCGGGGCGGCCGTCTGCCGCTGGTCTTCCAGGTGCCAGGCCAGGGGAATGACGCCGCCGACCATCCGGCCGTCATCGCGCCAGACCGCCGGGCGCGGCAGGAAGTAACTGTGGGTGTCGTTGGTGTGGAACAGGGTCAGGTTCCAGGGGCCGGCGCCCTGGACGAGTTCGGCGTCGGACGACCCCGGCAGTACCGTGGCCGCGGCCACCAGAAGCGACAGCAACGTCGAAAAAAGGAATCGGCGGGACATGAACAACCCC
>Ga0210065_1000063_pt1 | contig 33670 bp, 29 predicted proteins | sample Muzzi_PWB_D1_FD_185533 | JGI IMG/M metagenome (GOLD analysis project Ga0210065, IMG submission 185533) | Wetland microbial communities from San Francisco Bay, California, USA, that impact long-term carbon sequestration - Muzzi_PWB_D1 (SPAdes) | ecosystem: Environmental > Aquatic > Marine >... | reverse complement strand
TCCCCCGCCACGAGATGCTCGACCTGGTCGTCGTGGACGGCAAGGCGCGCGGCATCATCGCCCGCGAACTGACCACCGGCGAGATCAAGCGGTACGAAGCCGACGCCGTGGTCCTGGCCACCGGCGGGTACAGCCCCGTGTTCTACCTGTCGACCAACGCGGTCAACAGCAACGCGACGGCCGCCTGGCGGGCGCACCGTCGCGGCGCGTTCTTCTCGAATCCCTGCTACACGCAGATCCACCCGACGGCCGTGCCGCACCTGGGCGACTACCAGTCCAAGCTCACCCTGATGAGCGAATCGCTGCGCAACGACGGCCGGGTCTGGGTTCCGAAGAAGGCCGGCGACAAGCGGCCGCCCAGCCAGATTCCCGAATACGAGCGCGACTACTACCTCGAGCGCCGCTACCCGGCCTTCGGCAACCTCGTGCCCCGCGACATCGCGGCCCGCGCGGCCAAGGTCGAATGCGACGCCGGCAAGAGCGGCTACTTCTCCGACCACTCGGTCTACCTCGACTTCGCCGAGGCCATCGGACGGCTGGGCAAGGACGTGGTGAAGGACCGCTACGGCAACCTCTTCGACATGTACGAGGAGATCATCGGCGACAATCCCTACGAAACGCCGATGATGATCTACCCCGCCCCCCACTACACCATGGGCGGGCTGTGGGTGGACTACAACCTGCAGAGCACCATCGAGGGCCTTTTCGTGGCCGGCGAAGCCAACTTCTCCGACCACGGCGCCAACCGCCTGGGCGCCAGCGCGCTGATGCAGGGCCTGGCCGACGGCTACTTCGTGGTGCCGCGCGTGGTGGCCAGCTACCTGGCCGGAGCCAAGCTCGACAAGGTGACCACCGAGAACGACGCGTTCAAGGCCGCCGAAAGCGACGTGCGCGACCAGGTCCAGCGCCTGCTGAACATCAAGGGCGAGCGCACCGTCCGCGAGATCCACTGGGATCTGGGCCGGACCATGTGGGACAAGGTCGGCATGGCCCGCAACCGCGAGGGGCTGACCGAGGCCATCGCCACGATCGGCAAGCTGCGCGGCGAATTCTGGCAGAATCTGGCCCTCACCGGCACCGACACCGACCTGAACAAGCAGCTCGAGCAGGCCAACCGCCTCGCCGATTATCTCGAACTCGGCGAACTGATGGCCCGCGACGCGCTGATGCGTGAGGAATCCTGCGGCGGCCACTTCCGCGAGGAACACCAGACCGAAGAGGGCGAAGCCAAGCGCGACGACAAGAATTTCGCGTTCGTGTCGGCCTGGGAGTATGGCGGCGAGAACAAGGAGCCGACCATGCACAAGGAAGACCTGGTGTTCGAAAACGTGGAACTCAAGACCCGCAGCTACAAATAGAGGAAGGATTGTCCCATGAGCGACCAGTCGATCCAGAAGGCCATGACGATACATCTGAAGATCTGGCGGCAGAAGCGCGGCGAGACCAAGGGACGTTTCGTCGACTACACCGTGAAGAACGTGCTGCCGCTGATGTCCTTCCTCGAGATGCTCGACATCCTGAACGAGGACCTGGTCAAGAAGGGCGAAGAGGCTATCGAGTTCGACAACGACTGCCGCGAGGGCATCTGCGGAACCTGCGGCATGATCATCGACGGCGTGGCCCACGGCACCCATGGCGGCACCACCACCTGCGAGGTGCGCATGCGGACCTACAAGGACGGGGACACCATCACGGTCGAACCGTTCCGGGCCGGCCCCTTCCCCATCATCAAGGATCTGATCGTCGACCGCTCGGCCTTCGACCGCATCCAGGGCAAGGGCGGTTTCGTGAGCGCGAACGTGGGCTCGGCCCCCGACGGCAACGCCATCATGGTGCCGAAGGAGGCGGCCGACAACGCCATCGACGCCGCGGCCTGCATCGGCTGCGGCGCTTGTGTGGCCGCCTGCCCCAACGCCTCGGCTTCGCTGTTCGTCAGCGCGAAGATCAGCCAGTTCTCGTGGCTGCCGCAGGGGGATCCCGAGCGGACACGGCGGGCGCTGCTGATGGTGGCGCAGATGGACGACGAAGGGTTCGGGGACTGCTCGAACCATGGGGAGTGTGAAGCGGTTTGTCCGAAGGAGATTTCGATTCAGAATATTGCCCGGATGCGGCGGGAGTTTATTAAAGCGGCGGTTAAGGGGTAGGGGTCGAAAAGAATAAAACCGGGAATTCAAATGGCGCCCAACTGCTCGAAGCAGTTGGGCGCACCTGTTTGGCTCAAGCTGGATGGTTGGACCTACTTCAGCAAAGCCAGCTTCTCGGTGAACCGTCTCCCGTCAACCTCCAGGATGGCAAAATATAGGCCACTCGGGACCTTTCGACTGGAATCATCAGTACCCAGCCAGGTCCTTGTGACCCACTGCCTCTCACCGATGGGTCCCCCGAAGGACTTGATCTTCCGCCCCCTCAGGTCGAAGATGGCCAAACTTACAATTTTTGCCTCCGCGGGGACAAAGAACTTCAATTCGGTCTTCGGATTGAAGGGGTTGGGCATCGGTGCGGACATTTGGACAGAATCTTCGGAAATTTCAGGACTCGACAATAATCCACCTGCCATGCAATAGGTCACCGCCATGCCTCCATCAACCCAGGAGGATCCGGCACTGTGGAGGCTGTATTGATACTTGCAGGGCGCTACACAATCACGGTTTAGCCAGGTGACGGTATGTTGGTACTTGCCGTTCAGGAGGGGCTTGATTTCGAAATTGGTCCCACCCGATCCAGGTGCAAGATGGATCGCTTGTCCACCCACGTTGATCGAACAGGCAGGGGTGGTTTTCCTGTTGTCCCCGATATACACCTCATCCAAGGAGTACCCCGGGTAGCCATTGGTCTTCCAGCTGAAAATCCAATCGAATTTATAATTGGGCTTCATCGGACCGACGTAACAGACATCAGACCCGGAAACGATATTCAGATTATCCGGGCAAATCGCCCACTGAAGCCGATTGGCCCCCAGATCACTCCCCCCCCACGCATAGATGGCGCCACCGGAACCGTCGCTGGTTATACTGGGAAAAACACCGGCACACATCTCATTACCTTCATCAGAGAAAACAAGTAAGCCGAAATTATCGACGGCTTGGATAATCAATTTGGTAGGTGTCGATTCGCTTTCCCAGACAGCGATGACGCCACCGTTATCATTGGGACCACTGCCTTCGTGGGGCGCAATTTTGTGGTTTTCACCATTCCGACCGATTCGGATCCCGTTGAGGGCCCACCGCGCGGACCCACCGGAAGATACGCTTTGAGCGTAGGTCCCGGACCCAGATGTGCGGTAATCCTCCCACACGAATATCCCCGCCTGGGCCCCTCCATCCGTGACTTCCGGATTTGTTTGGATCCCCTCCGCCACACAAACGGGAAATCCGTCAGGCGTCCACTGGTGGTATCCCCCTGCGTTCACTTTTTGGGCAAATATGTCGGGATCCCCGTTGCGTGAGTCCTGCCAGGTAATGTACATGACGGACGAAGTCGAGAAAATATTATACCGGGTTGCGCGCGGCACATTCGAAATGATTGTTTCCCAAACCGTGGTCCCATCACCGGCGATTCGCCTGGCATACAGCTTGCTGTCGATGGACGGTGGGACGACATGCGTCCAACCAACAAATACGCCGCCCGCGCCATCTTCACAAATGACGGGCTCCCGCACCTCCTCCACGTAAGAAGACACCGAGCTCATGATTTCCAGGCCCGAAGCCGGCCACCCGGAAGCGACCGTCCCACTCCCCAAAACATGCTGGGCGAAAATACCTGGATCGCCACTCCCGGTTCGATAATCGGACCAGGCGACGATAACGCCTCCGGAACCGTCAGGTGCCGCAACAGGGTCCTGCTGATTGCTTAATTCACTGCATAAACGCACCCCATCGGTCGACCAGCCGGAATGAACCGAACCGCTCGAATCTATCCGTTGGGCATATGAATGATACCCGCCACCCGCGGCATCCGTCTGGTCCCAAACGACCAGGGCTCCTCCCGCGCCGTCAGCAACAACTACGCAATCATTGAAATAATAGGGGCTGTCATCGAGGATAACCGTTTCCCAGGTCGTGGTCCCCGCACCATCCACCCTGGCCAAAATCAAATCACGTCCTCCAAAGTCATAGTGGATCCAACAAATGTAACTCCCTCCTGCACCATCAGACGCCGTTCGAGGGGGAGATCCGTTGCTGTATTCGCTGCTGGGTGTGATTCCGCAGGTTCCCCAGTCCGCATGCGCTGTCGGTACGATTATCAAGAAAATGATCGGCAAAGTCCGGCAGATTGTTTTCAGGTGATTCAAACTCATCGAAATCCTCCCCATTTTTTGTCCATTTCGAGCAGATATTCAGCCGCCAGCATGATCTGGAATTTTGGGAATTTCCTTGAACCACCTCCTCTCTGTTGGTGATTGTCCTGGACATCCTGAGCCATGGACATCAATCCCATGGACCCGAATCACAGGAAGGAGACGGAAGAATATTTCCCATTCCGACCTTTGCCATGGAATCGGGGGAACGTTGTGTCTGCTTGTGGGGATTGACGACCACCGAGGAATCCGAATCGATCTTGAATCAGGGTCGTTGTGCGAATGGATTCGGCGGTTGCCCATAATTCTTCTTGGGCACTCGCAATAGTTTCAAGATGGGGATCTTAGGTAAACATGACTTCAAAAAATATTTGGTATCAATGGCACTCCCCCGGGCTTCGGGAAGCTCCCTCCTGACACTCTTTACCTGCTCGTTGCCATCATCTGGAAAGTCGCCCAATAGAAAGGGTGCCCCTTCTCTCCCACTTTTCCAAAAATCATCCTCCGGGAGTCCCCCAGGGCCCTGACCAGTTGTGAACTTCCACTCCCGCCCGGCAACGGCCACAGGACACTCTTGAGGAATTCCGGAGCCACCTGGTCCTCCACCCTCCAGAGGGTTTGGACGGTCTTTGCACAGCCCGCATCCAGGAATCCCTCCCCAAATCCCGGCGCCACGCTGGACCCATCCACATACGGCGCCCCGCTCGAACACCCGGACAGAACCACAAGCTCACATCCGTGAAGATCCACCGGCAGGAAATCCGCCGCCTCCAGAACAGCCCCAGCGAGGTCACTGACGTCATCCCCCGCCGCCAGCGGGATGAAACGAATATACGGCGTCGCCGAATCCCCGATATGGTGCGCGGCCACATAGACCCGGCAGGCCGAACCAAGGTGTTTCATGATGTTCAGCTTGGAGGCCTCCCCGCCGAGAAGGAGTTTAGAATCCTTCCAGACCTCCGCCACCGCAATCGCCTCCTCCCTGGCTCCCGGAAGGGGGGCGACGCCACCAAGCCGCCTTTTCAGGTCCGGCGCCACCTTGGGGTCCCCCACCACCAGGGACCCGGTTTTCGGTTCCCTTCCCAGGTATCCATGGGGGTCAAAAAACCGAAGATACCCGATGTCCGTACTTTCCAGGAGGGGCCGGTACCCCGCGCTGGGGTCGAGGTCGAAAGTTGAAAAAGGTATCTGGGTCAAGGCGTCGTCGGCGGAAACCCACAGAAGATCCGTCTTACCCTTCCTCCCGGGGAACGCCCACTCGTCCAGAATATCCCCCGGAATCAGCATCCTTCCCAGCAGACCAAGTCCATCCTGGGTCGCGACGGACAGGACCCCGTCCCTGCTGGCCGGCGGCTGAGAGATCTCTGCCAATACTGCCGCTACCGTTTCACGCATGGCACCGGGATCCCAGGCCAGAACTGTTCTCCCGACACGGGAGCCGGTCCGGCGCCAGCGAATGATTTCGGAATTCGAAACCACGAAAACCAAGTGGGTTACCTCCGACAGGTACTCCTCCTCGGGAACCCAAGCATCACGTGAAGCGATCCAGCCCCTCACCGCAGCCTTGGCATCATCGAAACGGGCCCCCGGCGCCAACCCAACACCACGGGTTCCCACCTCCGAAAGTCCCCTCCAGGCCATGTCGAATTCGTACCCCAGCAGCGGGTCGTCGGCCAGGAGTTCGTGCACGATCCACCGGAATTCATCGAACGACTGGAGTTCCAGGTAGGTGTGGGCGCTGGGCTGCCCGACGGATATTCGCCTTTGGAGCAACTGGAAAGCCCCAACGATGGCCTGGGCCAGTTGGGGACCGTCCCCGAACCTTACCCTGCTCAAACGCACGCCCAGCAGCGCCTCGTCCCTCACGTTGTCGGGGATCAGTTCCGAGGAATTGCTGATGTCCCAACGAACCCTTTGGAGTTGGTTCCAGGCTCCCTGGACTCGGCCCTGTTTTTCCATGGTTTCAACCATGGCCAGCCGGAGAGCCCGTTCCGGGCCCGGAACATTGTTTTCAACCGAATGCTCAATGCCCCTATCAATCACGCTCAGGGCTTCATCCAGGCGGGAGGCCTTCAGCAGGAGTTTGGCATGGTAATAGACAGCCCAGGCGTAGACTTCCGAGTACGGCCGGGGGGACAAACCGGCAAGGCCGTCCGCCGACAGTGCCAGGGAACCTTCAATATCCCCTTCCTCGAAGAGGGCCTCGGCTTTGGCGATGGTCAGGGTCGAAAGCGTATTATCCCAATCCGGAAAGCTGGTTCCCAGCTTTAATTCGCCGACCTGGTCCAACAAGCCCCTGACCATTTTCCAGCATCCCAGCTTCTTGTAGAAGACGATCAGGTTGTTGATGTAGCGGACTTCGGCATCCCCACCCTTGAATCTACGGCACAGATCACGGGCCTCGCGGAAGTGCAGATACGCACTTCCCAACCGGCCCTCCCTGGCAGCCAGGGTGCCCCGGAACTCCTCGACCCGCCCGGCGTGGTGGGCCATCCTGCATTTCTTCGCCAGTACCAGTTGACGATCGAGGAACTCGTCGCTCGCGTCATCGTCACCCATATCCCGGGCCAGGGACGACAACACCCCCAGGATCTGACATACCATGCCTTCGTGACCGACCTGTTCACACAGCTTCAGAGCCTCTTGAAAGGAGGCATACGCCAAAACGTCCTGGTCCATGTCCGCTTCCAGCTGGCCGATATCGGCCAGAAGAACGGCCTCGAAGGCGACATGGCCCCGCTTATGAAAATATTCCTGGATCTCCCGAAATCTTTGGATGATCAAGGATTTGGGAGTTGCCAAGTCGCACCGCAACTCCTCCCTTTCCGCTTTGAATTCATTCATCCTGTCCATGTCTGCGAGTGGGATTGAGGGTAGAAAATCCACCAGCCAGGACCCGTATCCGATCTCGTACTCCTCCTCCATCACCCGGGCCAAACGCCGCATGAAGGGAAGGAGAAAATCCCGGTCCCTTTGCGGCGAACCGGTATAGGCCATAGTGAAATCATTGAAATCCACCCTCAGCCGGGTGCACCCCATATCGAGGTACCATTGGCTCAATTCCTCATCCGTCCCGGCCACCAGAAGATGCCGGGGCCCATCCATGAGCTCGGGCATCAACCCCTTCAATCGGGAATCATTCGATGACCCGCATCCTCCCAGCAGAAGGCCCAGCAGGACGACGCCACAAAAGATCTTGAGACCGGAAGACTGACTGAAAGGGACCTCTATATTTAACATCTGCTTGCACCCCAACATGTTACGGAAAACATGAATTGCAATATACAGATGGGTGAGGGGTGTGACCAGTGCCGTTCGCAAAAAATCCCTATAATTTCAGGACGGATATTCTGCAAAAATTCCCATGATGATTTTTAATTCCACTTTCCCTAATATGATTTCAACTGGAAAAATTTCACCCGACCCTTGGATTGGTGCACCGCCCATGCCCCAACACGAACTATCCTCCAACAATATTTCCGATCACCAGGCGGATCTCAAACTGGTGGAAACCATACTCGCCGGCAGCGAGATCGCCTGGCAAACATTCGTGGAGCGATACGCCGGCTTGATAAGCCATGTCGCCCGCCGATATCTCTTCGAAGAGGAGGAGGCCGCCAACGTGCTGGTCCGAGTCCTCGAATCCATGCACAAGGGGAAACTCGAAACCTACCGCGGCCGCTCCTCCCTGGCCACCTGGCTGATCCTGGTTTCACGCAACGCCGCCGCGGATGCCCTGCGCCACCGTTTCGGCCGCCGGGATATCCCCCAAGGGCTGATGGATCTCGACACGCTCCACAAGGAAGTCTTCCGGATCTACTACGTGGAGGGAAACACCTTCGCGGCCACCTTGAAGGAGCTCAGCCTGCAGGGCCAGAACCTGAATGTCGACCAGCTGCTGGAAGCCCTGCAATTGATCGACGACAGAATCACCGATCGCACACTAAAAAGGATAGCTTACGATCTCGCTTCCCAATCGATCGGCGGCGCTTCCGGAAGGCTTCTGGAGTACTGCGACAACGTCAAATGGGAAGCCGAGGAAAACGCGACCGCCCTCGACCCCCTGGATCAGCTCGTGGCCCGTGAGGCTGAACTCCGGGCACTGGAAGCCCTGAAGCTGGTTGCGCAACTCGCGCCCAAGGACCAGATGATCCTGTCCCTGAGGTTCGACAAAGGAATGAGGGCCAAGGAAATTGCCGAAAAACTTGGATTTTCGGGCCAAAGGAAGGTTTTTACCGTACTGGACCGGATTATCCGGCAACTCCGGCGGTTAAACACCGAGAAAAACGACCGGACGCCCAACCAATTGAAAAATATCAAATAGGTTTGGGAATTTTTGGATTGATCCGTCTCATGGGATTGGCTACTGATGCAATAAGCGGGGGAATCGACACAGAGGCACTTTGGATGGGGCTTGGGGAATGACACCGAACAAACCGCACATCTCCGAGGAGCAACTGGCCGCCCTGGTCGAAGGCGGGCTCGAGGGGGCGGAAGCACGAACAGCCAGGGAACATCTTATAAGTTGCCGGAATTGCATGGCCGCCTATGTGGATGTCGTCCATTTGAGGGATCATTGGCACCGGAATACCTCCGCCTCCCAGGCTGAGGCGATTCCGACTAGATCCCGTTTCGGGCCTCGGGCCCGCCTCTGGGTCCTGGCCGCCTGTGTTCCGCTTCTGATTTTGGCCGGATCCCTGCTGCTGCCCGGTGCGGAACCCGGTCTGGAAGACCTGGATCCCGCCTTCACGCAGGTCGCCGCCGCCTTGGTCACTGCCTCCCGGGGGGTGGGCATGATGCACCCCGGGAGTGCCGGGGGCGAATGGAATGACGGGGGGACGGTGTATCGGTCGGCCCAGGACGGTCCTGCTGGACTTTCCCAGGCCTTGAGCGATCTGGGAGAGCTCCCTCCCGAGAAGGTTCCCGATTCCTGGCGATATCTGAGAGCAGCGGGGGAGCTTGTCCGCGGAAACCTGGAAACTGCCAGGATCCTAGTGAATAACGAATCCCCGTCAACCTCGAGAGACCCCAACATCCTGCTCGTGGCTGGCATTCTGGCCTATACCAATGGCGACCTCGACAAAAGTGAATACTATCTGGGAATATCACTGGACATAAGGCCCGAAAATCCCGAAGCCCGCTTCAATCTGGCCATGGTGTTTGCGGAAACCGACCGTAAAGACCAGGCCTTGGAAATTTTCCAGGAACTCGCCCAGATGGAGGGATATCCCCTGCTCCACCACCGGGCAAAGAGGGAAATGTCGAGGATGGGGAACTAGCCTCCGGCTCACCCAGGTCATCATTCCGCCAAGGTGTTCTATTCCTCGAGGATGAGCTCAACCCTATGGTCCAGCGAAACCGCGACCGCGGTCTGGTCCGCGTCCCGGAGCGCGGCGACGCAGTCGGGCAGCATTTCCGCCAGGTCCGGGTGGTGGGTACCCAGGGACGCGCCGAGGCTGAGCTGGAAAAAAATCCCAAAAACCGCTGGCACCTCGGGTTTGATACCCGCAGCCCAGCAATTATTCCCTGACCAACTCCATTTCCTGTCTGATCAACGTCGCCCGTCCCTCCAGGGAATCGGCTTCGGCATTCTGTCCCAGAAACCGCAACGCCTCCACGTAGTCCGGCAGCATTTCCGCCAGGTCGGGATGATGGTTTCCCAGCGCCACCTCGAAGATCCGCAGCGACTCCTTGTACCGGGGCAGGGCTTCTTCCGGTTGCCCCCTCATGTAGGATAGTTTGCCCATGTCCCGCAGGGTCCAGGCCACGTCGGGATGCTCGGGACCCAGGGCCTTGATCCTGATTTCCAGGGCCCGGCTGTACATTTCCTCGGCCTGGTCGTAATGGCCCCGCGACCGTTCCAGGTTGGCCAGGTTGTTGAGGGTTTGGGCCACGTCCGGATGGTCGGGTCCCAGCACCTTTTCCCGGATGGCAAGGGCCTTGCGGAAAAGAGGGTCGGCCTCGTCCAGCTGGCCCTGTTCCTGGTAACAAAGTCCCTGGTTGTTCAGGGCCAGGGCCAGCCGGGGGTGATCCGGGCCCAGGATCTTCTCGTAGATCGCCGCGGCGCGCCGGTAAAGAGGCTCCGCTTCCGCATACCGGTCCAGATGATGGTAGAGCAGCGCCAGGTTGTTAAGCCCCTTGGCCACATCGGAATGGTCGGTTCCGTAGGCATTTTCCCAGATGGCCAGGGCCTCCTTGTAGAGCCTTTCGGCTTCCACGAAATTGCCCATGTTCCAGTTGAGGATGGCCAGACTGTTGTAGCTCTGCCCCACCTCGGGGTCGTCCGGGCCCAGGTTCTTGATCCGGATCTGGCGCGCCCGCTCGTACAAGGGCTCGGCCAGGTCGTATTTGCCCTGCCGGCGATACACGCTGGCCAGTTCGTTGATGCTCCCGGCCAGGGCCAGGCTGTTCACACCATCGCCGTAATGTTCCATGACCCCCAACGCCTGCTCCAGCATCGCGGCCGCGTCATCGTACCGGCCCAGATCGATATACAGATCCCCCAGATCGGCCAGCAGGGTGGCGGCCGCCAGATCCTCGCCACTGGTCGCCTTCCGCCTCAACTCCAGGGCCGATTCCAGCTTGGGCGCGGCCTCGTCATAGAGACCCAGATTCTGGTAGACCTTGCCCATGGTGTTCATCAGGCGCGATTGGATTTCCGGCTCGGAGGCCAGTTCCTCCTCGATGCGCCGGGAACCGCGGTCGAGAATTTCGCGCGCGGTGATGGTGTTGCCCTTGGCCTGATCCGGGTCGGCAACTTCGAACAGGTCCACCAGGAAGTCCGAGACCTTCGTGGCGGTGGCGGCCTCCTCCCGGGCATGCTGCTCGGCCCGGACCGCGCGGATCAGTCCGGTGGTCGTTCCCACGATGCCCAGAACCACGGCCGTGAAGACAAATGCCGCCGCCGCCACGCCCGTCCGGTGCCGGCGGATGAACTTCCGGGTCTTGTAGCCGGTGCCGGGCGGCCCCGCGCTGACCGGTTCGAACTTCAGGTGCCGGGTGATGTCCACCGCGAATCCCTTGACCGTGTCGTAGCGGCGGTCCCGGTCCTTCTCCAGGGCCTTCATGGTGATCCAGTCAAGATCACCCTTGAGCTGGCGGCCCAGGGCCGACGGTTCGATCTGGCGGTCCGAAGCCACTTTCACCAGGGTCTGGTTGGCGCCGGCCAGGGTCTTGGCCCGGGTGCTGGGTTTGGGGGCCTCGTCTTCCCGGATGATCCGCAGGACCTCGTAGAAGCCCTTGTCCTTCATGTCCTCCGAGGGGAAGGGCAGCTGCCCCACCAGCAGTTCGTACAGCACGACACCCAGGGCGTAGACATCGGTACGGGTGTCGATCCCCTGCCCGGTCATGTCGGTCTGTTCCGGGCTCATGTATTCGGGGGTACCCACCAACTGGCCCGCGCTGGTGGTCATGGTGTTGTCGAACATGGTGTTGTCCATGGCCTTGGCCACGCCGAAGTCGATGATCTTGGGCACATGGTGCCCGTCGGCGCGGCCCACCAGGATGTTCGAGGGCTTGAGGTCCCGGTGGATGATGGCCTTCTGGTGGGCGTGGTGCACCCCTTCGCAAACCAGAATGAACAATTCCAGCCGTTCGCGAACCGACAGCTTCTGCTCGTCACAGTAGTCGTTGATGGGGATCCCCTCGACGAACTCCATGACGAAGTAGGGACGGCCGCTCTTGGTGGCGCCGGCGTCGAACACCTTGGCGATGGCCGGGTGGTCCATCATGGCCAGGGCCTGACGCTCGGATTCGAAGCGGGCGACGAACTCCTCGGTGTCCATCCCGCGCTTGACCATCTTCAGCGCCACCCGGCGCCGGATGGGCTCCAGCTGCTCCGCCTCGTAGACCAGACCCATGCCGCCTTCGCCGATCTCCTTGATCAGGCGGTAGGGACCGATCTGCTTGGGCGCTTTTTCCGGTTTCTGGGTCGGGGGTTCTTCAGCGTTCCCGGCGAGGGTCTTCCCCAGGTCCGGACCGCTGGCGATGGTCTGCCCGAGGTCGGGCTTGCCGGCGATGGTCGGACCCGGGTCGGGCCGGCTGGCAATGGTCTGCCCGGGATCGAAATCCTTGTTGGCGGACTCGTCCGGTGGGGTCGGTCCCCAGGCTATCGTCGGGGGTGGATCCTTGTCGGGTTTTTTATTGTTGGTCTTGTCGTCGGACATACACTTCCACCCGGCCTGCCTGGCCGACGGTAACTCCGGATTATTCAGGGAATTTCCTGATCCAGTACAATTTACAGAGTAATTCAATCGGAGTTTTTGTCGAGTCGGAATCCCTTCCATGAAAAAGTCCGGTGGAACTTGACGCCATGCCTTCCAACCCGAATACTATCCCCCATGAAATAGTTTCGAAGTGATCCGCAATCGAGAGGAAATGTCCATGTCCAAGCATATCGATGTCCTGCTCCTGCTCGCCCTGCCCGCCAGCGGCAAATCCGAAGCGCGGCGCTACCTGGCCAGCCTCAGCCCCGAACAATGCCACGAGCAGTTCGGTATCGGACACACCGTGCAGCTGGACGACTTCCCCTACGTGCACATCATGCGCCGGGTCAGCGACGAAATGACCGCCCGCGGGTATCCCGGGGCGTTTTTTGTTTCCCCCGCGCTTCCCTTCCGCGATCCGGTCGATTGGCTGACCCTGATCGAACTGATCAACGAGGATTACGATGACCTGGTGGCCGGCCGCAAACCCGCCCCCGAGTCGGCCTCGCTGTGGCTGTTCGACAGGATCGACGCCGCCCGGATCCGCGCCGGGGGCGAGGCGATCATCGGCAAGCTGCCCGAGGATCTGCGGAAGGAAATCGCCGGCCCCATCGAGGCCGAATCCCGTAAGCTCCTGAACGACAAGGTGGCCGAGGTGCCCGACAATCTCGCCGGCAAGACCGTGGTGATCGAATTCGCCAGGGGCTGCGCCGACGGCCAGACCATGCCCATCCCGCACCCCTACGGCTACGCGGGCAGCCTGGGCCAGTTGAGCCCGGCCATCCTGGAACGCGCGAGCATCCTGTACATCTGGGTGACCCCCGAGGAGTCCCGCCGCAAGAACGCCGCCCGCACCGACCCGAACGACCCGGGCAGCATCCTCCATCACGGGGTGCCCCTGGCCGTCATGTACGGTGACTACGGGTGCGACGACATGGAATACCTGCTGGAGAAATCGGCCAAGGAAGACACCGTGCAGGTCGACAAGAAGGGCACCTCGTACTACCTGCCTGTGGGGCGTTTCGACAACCGGGTGGACAAGACGTCGTTCATCCGCGAGGACCAGGACCAATGGTCGGCCGCCGATGTCAAGGCCCTGCAGGACGGCATGCGCGAGGCATTCGACAGCCTGATGCGCGGGCTCGAAACCTGAGGCCTTCCCGTCAGCAGGGAACAGGAAACGGCGCCGGCTCCCGAGGGGGCCGGCGCCGTCTTTTGGGCGAAGTTGCGCCTCCGGTCTAGAATCTGTTCCAGAGCATCTGGTTGGTCACCTCGTGATGGAACATGATCTCCGACCGCTTGATGCGGTCGCCCATCTCCCGCGGACAGCGGTGGGCGCTGGCTTCCTTCAGGTCGTGGTACTTGCCGTGGGGACCTTCACCCAGCAGCTCCTTGACCCAGGCACTGCGCCGGTAGATGGTCATGGCGTCATAGATGTTGCCCGGCAGCAACCGCTTGCGCACCCGCTTGGGCTTGGGCGCGTCGGGACGGGGCTGGGGCCCCTCGAGGCCGGTCCGCAGCAGGGCGTAGAACAGCATGTAGGGATTCGCGTCCGGCCCCACCGAGCGGACCTCGATGCGCTGGCCGGACTTGCCGGCCAAGGGGATGCGGATCATGCTGCTGCGGTCCGTCGGGCTGGCGGCGATCTCATTGGGGGCCTCGTAATTGGGGTCCAGCCTCCGGTAGGCGTTCACGCTGGGGTTCAGGATCAGGCACAGATCCTCGGCGCTGTGCAGGATGCGGTGGGTGGCGTCCCAGCCGGCAGCCGACAGGTAATGCTCGCCTTTTTCGTCCCAGAACAGGTTGTCGCCGTTCTTGGCCAGACTCATGTTGGTGTGCATGCCGCTGCCGTTGACCCCGGTCAGGGGCTTGGGCAGGAAGCTGGCCGTCATCCCCATGGTCTGGGCAACCTGGCGGCACAGCAGCTTGTAGAGCTGGATGCGGTCCGCGGCGACCAGGGCGGGCGCGAAGCGGTAGTTCATCTCGAACTGCGAGGGGCCGACCTCGGGATGGTCCTTCTCGTTCTGGAAACCCATGGCCCGCTGGACTTCGGCCGAGGCGTCGATGAACTGGCGCAGGGGGTCCTGGGGAAGGCTGTGATAATAACCGCCGGTGGAGATGAGTTCGAACTCTCCTGTTTTGTAATAGGATCTCTCGGCATCACGGTTGGCGAAAAGAAAACCTTCGGTCTCGGCCGAGATGTTGGCCACCAGGCCCTGCTCCCTGTAGAGCTTTTCGGTGTAATGGAACAGGCGGCCGCGGAAATCCGCCTCGAAGGGCTTGTGGTCCTGACCCAGGACATGGCCGAAGACCAGGACCTTGCCCGGGCCGAAGACATCGGCGGGCATCCAGTAGAAGGCCCGCCAGTCGATGCCCAGCCGCAGATCGCTTTCCGCGATCCTGGTGAAACCGTTGATGGACGACCCGTCGAAAGTCAGCTGGTCCGCTTTGAGGAGGAACTTCTTGTCGTAGTCCAGCATGTGCAGGCGGCCTTCCAGATCGCTGAAGGCGACCGTCACCGCCTTGATTCCCTTTTCCTTTTCCAGATAGGCCCGGCGCTCGGCCTCCACCTTTTCCATCGGCGCCCACTCTTCCTGGTATTTAAGGGATTGAAGGTTGAGCTCTTCAAGCTTGTCATAGGGGATCTCGAGAAATTCGCGCAGAGAGGTCTTGCTGATGTAATTCATGGCCGGTCACACACTCCTGGTCACAGGGGACAAATTTTGCAACTGGAGAATTATAACACTTTTTTCGTTCGAAATAAGCTTATTTTTCGCTTTTTTCTTGAAAATGTCTAATTTTTGCGGTTTTTTAACTTATATCCGTTTGTTTTAGGAAATAAGCCGTACATAAAGCCAGGCCACGCCAAAACCGGTCAGAAAGACGATTCCCGCCCAACTGAACCCCGTCAACCACCGTCCCGGCCGGTCTTTTGCCTGAATATGGGGGGCCCGCACGACCTGGAAATTGAGCACCGCCACCAACGGGGCCGTCAAAAAGGCCAGCACCGTGGCCACATCCACCAGCGCGCGCATCCCGCTGATGAAAAAGGCGATGATCAATACGGCCAGGGTCACCAGCAACCCCATGAAAAATGGTGTCGCCCAGCGCGGAGGCGGCGCGGCCGGCCGGACCAACAGAGTGGTGCCCGCGGCCAGGGTGCGGGCATAACCGTCCAGCACGGTGATGGTCGTCGAAACCATGGTGATGAAGGCCACCAAGGCGATCAGCCACCGGCTCCAACTGCCCAGGGTGCCGGCGTACATGTCGACCAGTTGCCGGGAAAACACGATGCCCGAGGGGCTGAATTCCACCCCCGTTCCGAACATGACCAGGGCGCCGAAACTGACAAAGGCGAATGCCAGCACGATGGTAGCCGCATAACCCAGGTTGAAATCCAGGAGGCACTCTCCCATGGTGGGCGGGGTCGCGTTTCCCCTGTGTTTCTCCAGGATCCACAGCGAGGACCAGGCGCCGATGTCCAGGGGGGCGGGCATCCAGCCCATCAAGGCCAGCAGGAAGGTCAGCCCGCCCACCGACCACACCGAAGGATGGGCAAATTCCGGATCTCCCACCGGCCCGTGGGCCGCCGCGATCGCGACCGCCACCAGGGTCAACAGCCCCAGGACCAGGACCATGATCTTCATCAGGCCGTCCAGCAGGCGGTAATGGCCCACCAGGAGCATGCCCATGATCAGCACCAGCAGGATCAGGCTCAGCAGGGTCAGCGAGATATCCACCCCCAGCAGGGCACCGGCCAGCCCGGCGGTCACCAGGGTCACCGCCGCCATGGTGATGAACGAACTGATCACCACCACGCCCATGAACAGGGCCAGGGCCCAGACCCCCAGGCGACGGTAGCCCTGCAGGAGACTCTCCCCCGTGGCGGCGGTGTAACGGTGCGCGTACTGGAAGAAGGGATACTTGAAGACCAGGACCAGGGCCACGGCCCAAAGCAGGTCAAAGCCGTAGCCGGCCCCCGCGCGGGTGGACTGGACCAGATGGGAAACACCGATGGCCGCCCCGGCGAACAGGATGCCCGGCCCCACCGCCCTCATTTTCTGCCGCAGGCCGGTGGTGATCAAATTCCTTCACTTTCGCGCTCGCCGGCCCCGGGGAAGAACACGTCCCTGACCTCGCCCTCCATCGGCACCGCTCGTCCGGTGCGTGTGTCCACCACGGCGAAGGTGACCGCCGCGTCGGCCACCAGCTTGCCGGTGGCCTGGTTGAACATTTCCTGGTTGATGACGCCGGTCTTGGCCCCCATCTCCCCCATCGACGACCGGATTTCGAGAACGGTGTCCACCGGGGCGGGGCGGCGGTAGTTGATGGTCAACGAGGCCACCACGATGCCCAGATTCTTTTCCTGCCAGTCCCCTATATCCATGCGGTCCTCGAGGTAGGACCATCGGGCCTCCTCCAGCAGCTCCAGGTAGCGGGCGTGGTTGAGATGGCCGTAGAAATCGCAATGATAACCCCGGATCCGGATGACCCTGACATGGCTCATTCCCCGCCTCCCTCCGCTTCCGGGTCCGGGTGCCGGTAAAGGCCGTCGAACAGGGTCTGCCAGGTGGCCCCATCGTCGGAGCTCAGCTCCCACAGCTGGCGCACCGTTCCGTCAGGATTGTCCGTCCAGGAAATGCGATCGATCACCGGGCCGTTCTGGGCCTGCCTCGGCCCGGACATCACCATGACGCCGTCGGAAAAGCCACCCGCCAGATGAAGGCGCGTGCCGTTGTTGTCGACCCACACCTGATGCCAGGATCCGTCGCCGGGATCGAAATAGTTGAAACTCTTGCCTTCGAAGCGGCCCCCGCCGGCCTCGTACTCTTCCAGGAGGGTGCATCCTCCCTGGATCCTCGTTATCAGGTTGTGCCCCACCACCTGGTCGTTGGCCAGAACCTCCCATTCGCCCAGCCAGAAATCGAACTGGGAGGCCTCGGGCTGGCCGCAGGGCGGCGGGGGCGCCCCATCCTGGGCCGAAACGTGCAGGGCCGCGACCAGCAGCGCGACCGTCAACAGCAGGGACTTGGGCATGGAATCCTCCATCATTGAAATCAGGTCAATTTTCTGATGATGTCCTCATGGTCGGGAAAGGCGGCCAGCAGGGAAGCCCGCTCTCCCAATTCAAAATCGGCGAAGTCGAAACCCGGCGCCACGGTGCAGCCCACCAGCGCGAACGCCTCCTTCTCGGCAAGCGAGGCGCCGAACCAGCAACCGGCCGGCACGACGGCCTGGAAGACCTGCCCGACGACGATATCTTGTCCCAGTTCAATCCGCCGGCAGCCGTGATCTTCCTCCAGGATATCGATCACCAATGGCCCGCCGGCATACAGGTGGAAGATCTCGTCCGTCTTCAGCCGGTGCAGCCGTGACACGTCTTCACCGGCCAGCAGGTAGTAGATCGCCGTGCCGCAGGAACGGTCCCCTTCGGGTCCCGCCGGGTTGCCGTCGAGATTCGCCACCAACGGCGACCGCCAGGATTCACGGTAGAACCCGCCTTCGGGATGGGGCGCCAGTTCGAGATCGGCGATGAGCCGGACAGCTTCGGGGTGCATGATCAAGGCCCTTTCGGGGAAACCGACCAGGGCAGCTTGTCCAAATCGACGTTGCCGCCGGACAGGATGATGCCGACCCTGAGCCCCGCCACCTGGTCCGGCCTTTCCAGCAGGGCGGCCAGGCATACCGCGGAGGACGGTTCGATGATGATCTTCATCCGTTCCCAGGTCAGCTTCATCGCCGCGATGATGGCCGGGTCGGCCACCGTCCAGATGCCCTCCACGTGGCTGGTGATGATGGGAAAATTCCGCTGACCCAGGCTCGTCAGCAGGCCGTCGGCCACCGTATCGGGATGGACCGAGGGAAAGATGCTGCCGGCCTTCAGCGACCTGGCGGCGTCGTCGGCCCCCGACGGTTCGGCCGCGATGATCCGCGCGCCCGGCGCCATGGCCCGCGTGGCCAGGGCCGTTCCCGACAGCAGGCCGCCCCCGCCGACGGGCGCCATGACCAGGTCCAGGTCGGGTACATCCTCGAGCAGTTCCATGGCCGCGGTGCCCTGACCGGCGATGATGCGGTCATTGTCGTACGGGTGGATAAAAGCCGCACCGGTTCGCGCCACCACGTCGGCCAGGGTGGATTCCCGGGCCTCCAGGGTTGGCTCGCAGGTGATGATCTCGGCCCCGTACCCCGCCACCGCCGCCCTCTTGACCGCCGGCGCGGTGGACGGCATCACGATATGGGCGGGTATCCCGCGCAGCCTCGCGGCCAGCGCCAGCGCCTGGGCGTGGTTCCCCGACGAATGGGTGGCCACGCCGCGGGCGGCCTCCTGGTCGGTGAGGGAAAACACGGCGTTGGCGGCCCCCCGCATCTTGAAAGCGCCGACCTTCTGGAAGTTTTCGCATTTGAAGAAAAGGGAGGCGCCGGCCATGAGGTCCAGGGTGGCGCAGGTCAGCACCGGGGTCCGGTGCACCCTGCCCTCGATCCTGGCGGCGGCTGTTCTGATGTCGTCGAAGGAAACCAAGTTGACCACCTGACGCTGGAAGATGATCCGACGGGCGGATTCTACCTTGATCGCCGGGCCTTGTCCACGCCGCCGAAATCCGGCGGCCAATCGTACCGGTCGGGCTACCAGGAGCGGCGCGGAGGTGTCGATCCCCGGTCGCGGGCCTCGTTGACACGCAGGACGTGGCCCTCGTAATCCACCCCGTCCAGGGCGTCGATGGCGGCATCGGCCGCGGCCGGAGCCATCTTCACGAAGCCGAAGCCCCGCGATTGCCCCGTCTCGCGATCGATGATCAGAAGGACGTTCGCCACCTCGCCAAACGGTTCGAACAGGCGGCGAACGTCATCCTCGGCCGCGGTTAACGGCAGGTTTCCCAGGTAGATGCTCTTCAGGGCGGACATCCGGACTACGGGACCGTCAACTTCACGGTCACCGGCAGGAACGCGGGCGCCAGGCAGGTCTTGTCGTCGCAGGCCTGGACGGTCACGCTTAAATCAAGGTCGTATTGGCCGGCGGGCAGATCCTCGGGGATGAGCGTCGAGGCCGTGATCTTGCTCTTGCCCTCGATCATGGCCACCATGTCGCCGAAGAACTCCTTCTCGTGGCCGGCGGGATAGACGGCCTGGAAATCGTCCAGGGGAAATTCATCGGCCGGGACCAGGTCGACCCCGATGAAGTTGGTGTCGCCGTGGGCGTAGATGTGCCAGCGCTCGGAAATATCCAGGCTGACGTCGAAGCTGACCCGTTCGCCCGCGGCGCCGGTGACGGCCGTCGGCAGGGCGGCCACGGCCACCACGTCGCCGGAGCCCTTCATGGCTCCCTGCGCCAGGCCGGCAAAGACGACCAGGACAATCAAGGTGGTGATCACGATCCGTTTCATCTGGGACCTCCGTTTGAAAACATCAGGTTGTTGAAGCCAGGATGCCGTCGGCGGCCCGACGGATGACCTGGACCAGTTTTTCGATATCGCTCTGCTCCATGGAGCGGTTTTCCACGTTCACCCGCAGGGCCACCTGGCCGTTCAGCACGGTGAAGCTGAACCAGGCGTCGCCCTCGCGTTCGACGAGTTCCTGGAGATCGCGGTTGAGCTGGTCGTTCTTTTCCGAATCGAACCGTAAAACGCCGTTGGCGTCCACGGGTTCCCAACGGAAATTGCACACCCCCAGGGTGTTGGGCCCCAGGATGCGGAAATCGGGCTGCCGCCGCATGCGGGCGGCCAGGATGCGGGCCAACTCGATGTCCTTTTCCACCCAGGCGGCAAACTGCCGGCGGCCCACCGACCGGATGGCCAGCCACAGTTTCAGGGCGTTCATGCGCCGGCTGCCCTGGATGCCGTACTGGAAGAAGTTGACCTTGTCTCCCATGTGGAAGCTCCGCATGTCGGGAATCACCATGTGTCCGTCGCCGTTGTTCAGGGCCTCGGACTCCGCATCCTTCATCACCTTTTCCATGTAGTACTCGGGATGGACCAGGAAACTCCGTCTCAGGAAATCCCCGTCGCGCACCAGGATGCCGCCGGCGGAAAACGGCATGTAGAACCATTTGTGGGGATCGACGGTGATCGAGTCGGCCAGGTCGATGCCGCGCAGCATGGGGCCGTACATCTCCGACAGGATGACCGCCCCGCCGTAGGCCGCGTCGACGTGGAACCAGCAGCCGTATTTTTTCGCCAGGGCCGCCAGCATGTCCAGCTTGTCGATGCTGCCGGTGTTGGTGGTCCCGGCGATGCCGATGATGCACGCCGGCTTCAGGCCCTGCTCGATGTCCTGGCGAATGGCCTCCTCCAGCGCCTGGAGGTCGACCCTGAACAGCTCGTCGTGGGGCAGCTTGCGAAGCTGCCCGCGGCCCAGGCCCAGCAGGTCGACCGCCTTGTCGAAGCTGTAGTGCGCCTGCCCCGAAACGTAGATCACCAGGTTGGCGATGTCCGAGCCGGGGCCCTCGAGGTTGTCCACCTGGGACAAGTGCCGTCCGAGCGCCCGGTTGATGGCCAGCTTGAGCCCGGTGATGTTGGCCAGGGACCCGCCGTCGGTCATGGTCCCGAAACTGCCGTCGGGCAGCCCGAACAGGTCGCACATCCAGCGGATCACCCGTTTTTCGATGGCCGTGCCCGAGGGCGCGTGCCGCCAGGACGCCGTGTTCTGGTTCATGGCCGACGCCAGCGCCTCGCTGAACACCGCCACCGGCAGGGGGGCGGGATTCATCATCCCGAAATAGCGGCGGCTGCCGATGGCCATGGTGTTGGGAAAAACGCGGGTCCGGCAGTCCTGGATCAGGTCGAGGAAGGGAAGCCCCTCCTCGGGCAGGGATTCCTCGAACATGTCGTCCATGCCCGCCGGCGAGAGTGGCCCGTACACCCGGCGGCTTTCCAGCCCGTTGAGGTACTCCACGATCAGGTCGACCATGGCGTAACCCATTTCCCGCAGCCCCGGGTCGTCAGGGGCCGTTTCTCCCCCGGTCCGCTCGCGCGGGTCGGGGAGATGGTCCTCGGCGGCGGGTCCCCCGTAGATTCGCAGGGGATTTCGTTTGTCCTCGTCCCGCTTGGCGCTCACGTTGCCACCCTTTCTACGATGCTTCGTCCCTCGGAAACGGAAAATCCCCGGCGGCGATCTTTTCCAGGATCGCGGCCGCTCCGCCTTCGTTCACCGGTCCGGTCACCAGGTCGGCCCGGGCCAGGACCTCGTCCGGGCTGCCGGCCATGGCCACACTGAACCCGGCGGCGTCGAACATGTCCAGATCATTGTAGTTGTCCCCGATGGCCACCGACCGGGCGATCGGGATCCCGCACTCGGTCGACAGGACCTGGAGCCCCCGGCCCTTGTCGGTGTCGGCGTGGAATACCTCGGCCCAGAAGTATTGGCCCTTCCCCAGCAGGGACCGCGTGTTGATGACCTTCACCTGGCCGCCCAGCAACCGGGTCACCTCGGCGGAAAGGGCCCGGACGGGCGCCTCCAGGTCGATGGTCCCCACTTCCAGCGCCTGCTGCCAGTCCAAACCGGTCAGGTCGTCCACGGCGTGGATGGCGCCCACGGTCCGGCGCCGGTTGTTGATGTACCTGCCCAGGACGTCGTTCAGGGGCCGGCTCTCGTGATGCAGGACACCGCCGTCGTCATCGGTGCCGTAGACCATCGGCACGGTGCCGTGGGCCCGGAACAGCCGAACCAGTTCCCGGATCTGTTTGTCGTCCAGCGTATTGCAGGACAACCGACGCCGGGGGCGGCCGCCCCAGACCACCGCGCCGTTGAGCAGCACCATGGGCAGGTCCTCCGGGTCCCAGGCCGACTGTTCCAGAAGACCGCGGATGGAGTTCAGGTTGCGCCCGGTGCAAAGAGCCAGGACGTGGCCCGCCGCGCGGACGGCGTCCATGGCTTCGATCTCCCGCGGCCTCAGGACATCGTCGAACTCGGTATCCAGGAGGGTGCCGTCCACATCAACCGCCACGAGCAGGGCATTCCTGGAAAAATGGGACGTTGGCTCGATCATTCGGTTCGTGCTCCTGGCCTGGCTGCGGGCCCATGCGACAACGCGGCTCCGGAACTGGAGCCGCAACCGGAAATATAGTCAAATTTTGCGGTATTCACCGAAATTCAGGGTCCGTTTTCCACCCAGGGTACAGGCAGGAGACCATGGTCGGGATTCAACCAGCGGCGGCTGGAGCTGCTGAGTCCGGACATGGGCCCCCGCCCGTGGGCGACGACCTTGTCGGCGGAGAAATCGAATTCACCGTAGATCTTGCGGCCATTTCGCCCCAGCGACACGCCCAGCCCGATCAGGCGGCCTTCCTCCCGGGCGGTGACGAAGCCAACGGTCCAGGCGTCATCCAAAGCCGACCCCAGCAGCTTATCCAGGAAACCGTCGGCATCCAGCAGGACATAACCCTGTTCCAGGGGAAAAATCCGCACATCGGTCAGGTCAACGGTCACCGGTTCTCCCTCCTCTTCGTAGGAAACCCGAATCTCGGTGGGCGCCAGTTCACTCAGGACCAGGACCTTGCTGATGCGCAGGCTGCCCGGGTGGTATCCCAGGATGCTGTAGGGCATGGGGTTGTCCTGGGGCCCGGCCAAAACCAGGGTCCAGACGGCACGCACCGCGGTACCGGTGTATTTTCGAGCGGCCTGGGGATCCGGCCGCTCCCGGGTTATCGACACGACCAGGTCCAGGGGAAAATTCGACGCGGACCCTTCGGCGGCATCGTGGGCGCGGACCTCTTCGCCGGTCCAACGTCCCAGGGAATCCTGCTGGGCCATGTGGATCAGGAACCGGAAAAAGGGCTCCTTTATTTCGGGACCGGTCGGGGTTTCCGCCTTCTTTTCATCGACGCCGAATTCGGACCAGGCCCCGGCCGGGGCCGTCGACATCAGCAGAAAAACAGCGACGAGGGCCGCGCCCGCGACCCTCGCCCTGCTGGAAAAATTCCGGTACATATTCAACAAGACATTCGCCTACTGGGCGATCGTGAAATCGTCGCTCTCGCCCACGCAGTACTCGTCATCGGCGTCCCAGGCCCTGATGTTGAACCGGTTGAACGACGGACCCGGATGCCCGAACGAGGTCACCGACCAGGGATAGTTCAGAGTCCCGTTCTCCGTGTCGAAAGGCGTCAGGGTGATCAACCCGCCATTCACCGGGATATTGCCGGAGTACAGCCTGAGGATCACGATCCCGCTGGAATTTTCGAAATTGAAGGAGATCGGGATGACCTGGCCCTGCTGATAGGTGGTTCCGCCGTTGATCCCCAGGACCGCGATGGAACAGTTGACCTCGTCGGTAATACCGAACCTGACGGAGGCATCGTTGCAGGCGGTCGCGTCCACGTCCTGGATCTTGAACCGGTACCCCTCATCGGTGCCGCGATTGAAGGAGTCCACCGTCCACAGGTACGAACCCGTGTCGGGGATGTCCTGGGCAATGATGCCCACCAGTTCGCCGAGCTGGGCGAAGGGCTCGTACCACAGTTCGATGTCGAGCGCGTTGGACGTGTGTTCGCTGTCCCACTCGATGAGGAACGGGAAGCCCGCCTTCTGGGGGGGAATGGGGTTCATGTCCGTCCAGGGGAACTTGATGAAGCAGTTCGAAACGTCGACCAGCTCGAAAGGATTGGTCTGGGCCGAACAGTTCGCCGAGGTGAGGCTGCTCACCCTGATGGAATAGTCCTCACCCGAATTCTGGCCGAAGGTCGAACTGCTGAGCCAGGGATAGAAACCGTTGTTGGCCGTGGATGCCGAGATCACCCCGGCGGTGGTCGCCCCCTTGAGCAGTTCGATCATCACCTCACCACCGGTCGTCTGGGTCCAGCGGATGTTGATCTGGTCGCCGGTGAACCAGGATTCGCCACCCACGGGGGTGGACATGGTGATCGCGCACGCCGGGGGCGGGGTCACCGGGGGATCGTCACTGTTGCAACCGACCTGCAGGGTCAGTGCCGCCGCGAGCGCCATGAAGATCAAAAATGTCGTCGCCTTGCGCATCATTGAGTCCTTTGCTGGGAGCCCGAGCCCCGTTCCACCATGCCCCACGCCACCTTGGAATAATACTGAAATGGGCCCGGGATTGGAATGGTTAACCTGGCAGAAGATCGAGAAAGGCCTGGTGGATCCGCGGATCCGCCGTCAATTCCGGGTGAAACGCCATCCCCAGCAGCAGCCCCTGCCGAATGATGACGGCCTCGCCCTGGTGCCTGGCCAGGACTTCGGTCTTCGGGCCCACCGACACGATGCGGGGCGCCCGGATGAACACCGCCGGGAATGGAGCCGCGGACCCGTCCAACCCGTTGATATCCAATGAGTAGGTAAAAGAATCGATCTGACGGCCGTATCCGTTGCGGACCACGGTGCAGTCAAGCAGGCCCAGGGGCTCCACGCCATAGTCGGCGCGGTTTTCGCCTTCCAACTGCCCGGCCAGCATGATCAGGCCGGCGCAGGTGCCCATGACCGGATGGGTGGCGGCGAATTGCCTCAGCGGCTCACGCAGCCCCCCCCGGTCCATCAATCGGGTCAGGGTGGTCGACTCGCCGCCGGGAATGACCAGGCAGGACACCTGGTCGAGTTCCGCGGGACGGCGCACGTCGAAGGTTTCCCGACCCAGGGCGCGAAAGGCCTGACGGTGCTTGGCGTAGTCTCCCTGCAGGGTCAGCAGGCCGACGGGCTTGGTCATCGGCTTTACCAGCCCCGCCCGGCCATTTTCTCGTTCTCGGCCATCTCGTTCACCGCGCGGCCCTTCATGGCCTCGCCCAGCTTCATGCTGATTTCCATCAGCTTGGCCGGATCGTCGAAAAAAGTCACCGCGTCGACGATGGCCTTGGCCCGCGGGGCGGGATCCTCGCTGGCGAAGATGCCGCTGCCCACGAAGACGGTTTCGGCCCCGAGCTGCATCATCAGCGCCGCGTCGGCCGGGGTCGCGATGCCGCCGGCGGCGAAGTTCGGCACCGGCAGCTTGCCCAGTTCGGCGGTCTGGACGACCAGGTGGTAGGGCGCGCCCAGGTTCTTCGCTTCGGCCATCAGTTCGTCCTCGCGCATCATCTGCAGGCGACGGATGCCCTCGGTGACCTGGCGCATGTGGGTGACGGCCTCGACGATGTCTCCGCTGCCGGCCTCGCCCTTGGTGCGGATCATCGCGGCGCCCTCGCCGATCCGGCGCAGGGCCTCGCCCAGGTTGCGGCACCCGCAGACAAACGGAACCTTGAAATCGTGCTTGTAGACGTGGTTCTCGTTGTCCGCCGGGGTCAGCACCTCGGACTCGTCGATGAAGTCGACGCCCAGGGCCTCGAGGATCTGCGCCTCGGCGAAATGGCCGATGCGGACCTTGGCCATGACCGGAATGGAGACCTTGTCCTGGATCTGCCGGATCATGCCCGGCTGGGACATGCGGGCGATGCCCCCCATCTTGCGGATGTCGGAAGGAATGCGCTCCAGGGCCATGACGGCCACGGCTCCGGCCTCCTCGGCGATCTTGGCCTGCTCGGCGTTGGTGACGTCCATGATGACGCCGCCCTTGAGCATCTCGGCCAGGCCCACCTTGTGCCGGAACAGTTCCTGGATTTCCTCGTTGTTGCGGGGAGCCGCCATGACTCGTCCTCCTTCTTCTATCCTTGGCGCAGGGGCCAATGCCCCGGTGTATTACAACGGTCACAAGATAATATCTTGTTCCCCCGGGGGAAAGGCCGGCCCACTTCCGACTTGAAAACCGGGGCCTGTTCGTCCAGGCTGGTCCCCTGGACCGAACCAAGGAGCCGACCATGTCGACGAAGAGTATTCCATTTTTAATCCTGGGAGCCCTGCTTTTCGCGGCCTCATGCGGTTCCCAGCCCGATTCGGCCCAAGACAGCAACCGGCAGGCGGGCCATGCCGTCCGCGATACTTTCCGGTTCTCCGGACTGGAGGAAGTCCGTGACCTGTTCGCCCGGGCCGACTACACCCTGGAGAGCTGGCAGGCGGGCGAGCGCTCGGTGCCCCGCTACTACCTGGCCAGCGTTCCCACCCGGTGGCGGCACGAGGTGGCGCCGAACCTGCCGGTGAACAAGAAGAAGGAGTACTTCTTCTTTGTCTACGCTCCATTGGTCCTCGAATCGAACGAGGATATCCTGGCCGACCGCAAACGCCTTAAAAAGCTTACCGGGAAAAAAAAGGCCACAGCCGAGGAGACGGCCTGGCTGAGGGATCTTGCCAAGCTTTACCGGTTGGACCCGCCGGAGGAAGGCCCTGTGGACACCGGAATGTTGACGCAATTGATGGAACGGGTGGACATCATTCCGCCCTCCCTGGCGCTGGCCCAGGCGGCGGTGGAAAGCGGGTGGAGCACGTCACGGTTCAGCGACCAGGGCAACGCCCTGTTCGGCCAGTGGACCTGGGGCGACGACGGCATCACCCCCACCGAGCAGCGCGGCCAGATGGGCGACTACAAGATCAAGGCTTTCGCCACGCCCGAAGCCTCCATCTCCGCCTACATGCTCAACCTGAATACCCATCCCAGCTACCAGGGCTTTCGACAGGAACGGGCCAAGCTGAGATCGGCCGACGGCAAACTCACCGGCAGCGCTCTGGCCCCCACCTTGACCTCCTACTCAGAGCTGGGAGAGGAATACGTGGAGACGCTTCTGTCGGTGATCAGGGTCAACAGGTTGTCGCCGGCGGACGAGACCTTCCTGCGGGACATGCAACCGGTGATGCTGGTGCCGGTGGGGGAAGGGGCGGAATGAGCGGCCGGGGCGCGGGCGGATTCCATGATCCGCCCGGTGTGAAGGAGCACCCTTGAACTAATACCCTTGGGAGAACAGGACCCGGCCGTTCGACTTCTTCCCGCAATGCACGCACGTGCCCTCGGATTCGTCCCGTTCGAAGGGAATGTTCCGGATGGTGACCTTGGTCTTGTCCTGGATGGTCTGCTCGCAGTCCCCGTCGCCGCACCAGTGGCAAAGGGCAAACCCTCCCTCGCCCTTGAACAGCTTGGTGAATTCGTCCCAGGAATCGACTTGCACCGTCGCATCCTGGCGCCGTTTCAGCGCGCGATCATAGAGATCCTGCTGGATGCGTTCCAGTTCCGCCGGGACGGCGGCCGCCAAATCGGTGAACTCCACCGGCTGCTTGTGGCGGTCGTGGCGCGACACCATCATCACCTTGGCGTCGGCCAGGTCGCGGGGCCCCAGTTCCATCCGCAGGGGCACGCCCTTGCGCTCCCATTCGCCGTACTTCCAGCCCGGGCGCATGTTGTCGCGCTTGTCCACATGGACGTTGCCGACGAGCGGGCGCAGTTCGGCCGCGATCTTCTCGGCCGCCTCCACCACCTGGGCCATCTCTTCGTCGTTTTTCCAGATGGGAACGATGACCGCCTTGGTGCCGGCGATGCGCGGCGGCAGGACGAGGCCGTCGTCGTCGCTGTGGACCATGATCAGGGCCCCGATGATGCGTGTGCTCATCCCCCAGCTGGTGGCCCACACGTGCTCCACCTTGCCCTCGGCGTCCTGGAACTTCACGTCGAAGGCCTTGGCGAAGTTCTGCCCCAGGTCGTGGCTGGTGGCCGCCTGCAGGGCCTTGTTGTCCTGCATCATCGCCTCGATCGAGAAGGTTTCCACCGCGCCGGCGAAACGCTCGTTGGCGGTCTTGGCCCCGGTGATCACCGGCATCGCCAGGATGTCCTCGGCGAACCAGCGGTACACTTCCAGGATAGACAGGGTCTCCTCGCGGCCCTCGGCGGCCGTGGCGTGGGCGGTGTGCCCCTCCTGCCACAGGAATTCGGTGGTGCGCAGGAACATCCGCGTGCGCATTTCCCAGCGCATGACGTTGGCCCACTGGTTGATCAGAAGGGGCAGGTCGCGGTAACTCTGGATCCACTTGCGGTACATGTCCCAGATCACCGTCTCGCTGGTGGGGCGGATGACGTACTCCTCCTCCAGCTTGCTCTCCGGATCGGGAACGACGGTGACCTTGCCGTCGACGGTCACCTGCTTCAGCCGGTGATGGGTGACGATGGCGCATTCCTTGGCGAAGCCCTCGACGTGCTGGGCTTCCTTGGCCAGGAAGCTCTTGGGGATCAGCAGGGGGAAGTAGGCGTTCACGTGGCCCAGTTCCTTGAACCTGTCGTCCAGGGTGCGCTGGATGTTCTCCCAGATGGCGTAGCCGTTGGGCCGGATCACCATGCAGCCGCGGACGGGGCTGTTGTCGGCCAGTTCGGCGGCCTGGATGACGTCCTGGTACCAGCGGCTGTAGTCGTCGCTTCGTTTCGTGATCTGGGCCATCGTCTTCCCTTTCCGTGACGCGGTCGGGTTTCACCCCGATTGAATTTCAGGTCCGGATATTATAAGACTTCGAACCGTCCCGGGAAAGCTTCGGCCGGGTCAGCCGTTCTTGCGGGCCAGCCAGTAGCGTTCGCGCGGGTCGATCCCGTAACGTTGCAATTCGTCGGCCGGCAGGTTGTCCGCGGCGATGAACTCGGTGACCGTCCAGCCGGGACGCTCGATCAACGACCCGAAATCGGGCGCGAACTGCCAGGCGTGGGCATGGGCCCGGTGGGCGTCGATTTCGATGCGGCGGCTGTGGGCCCGCCCCGGTTCGAAGGGCACCTGGATCCAGGCCGCCCCGCCCGGCCGCAGAATCCGCAGGATTTCATCCACGCACATCTCCAGCTCCGCGATGTGTTCCAGCACGTGGCTGCAGAAGACCCAGTCCACCGCGTCGTTCCGCAGGGCGCTTTGGCGAAGATCCATGACGATGTCGGGGGAAAACCGATGATCGGTGGCGTCGATGTCGCTGCGAAAACAGCGGGCCAGACCTTCGTGTTCCAGCAGGAACCGCATGGCCGTGGACAACGAAAAGCCCACCATCACCTGGGGGTTCCGGACCGACTTCTGCGCCAGTTCGGCCCGCACGCCCACCACCAGTTGGCGATGACGATCGAAGGATCCGCAGGAGGGGCAGATGCAGTGGCGGATGACCTCGTCGGAGGACAGGAAGTTGCGAAAGCGGATGCCCCGCCAGCCGCACACCGGGCATTCCCTGGCTCCTCCCCGGCCGGGCTTTTCACCCAGCGGAAGCAGGAGGTTCTCCAGGGCGCCGGCGAATATTTTCGACGCCATCAGCGGATGCTTCCAGAGACAGGCGGGCGAACGCGGGTCCAGGAGGTTGTCGCGGACAAAACCTAGGGCGGGCAAGGGCACTTCCACTTTCCGGAGGTGGTTCAGGTGAAACGTCGCGGAATGATAACAGAAGGCTCCGGGGCGGGAAAGCCCGGGATCAGGCCATCGCCCCCCCGATTACGCGCCCTCTTCCCGACGGCCGGAAGCGTCGCCCCCGAAGGAGTCCGACTGCTCCCTGGCGTGGTAGCTGGAACGGACCATGGGGCCCGACTCCATCCAGTCGATCCCCAGTTCCCGGCCGATATTGGCCAGATCATCGAATTCCTCCGGTTCGACGTAGCGCCGCACCGGATGGTGCTTGGCCGTGGGCTGCAGATACTGCCCGATGGTCATGATCCGGACGCCGTGGTCCACCGCGTCCCTGATCAGGCCCACGACCTCCTCCCTGGTCTCACCCACCCCGACCATGATGCCGGTCTTGACCCGGATGTCCGCGCCGAACGAATCGGCCCACTGCCGGCTGCGGCGCAGCACCTGCAGGGAGCGGCGGTAATCGGCCTGGGGCCGCATGGCCCGGTACAGGCGCGGCACCGTTTCGAGATTGTGGTTCAGCACCTCGGGCGCGGCGGTCAACACGGTTTCCAGGGCCAGCGGATCGCCCAGGAAATCCGGGATCAGGACCTCGATCCCGCAGCCGGGATTCAGGCGGCGGATCTGCCGGATCGTGGAGGCGAAATGGGCCGCACCGCCGTCGGGCAGGTCGTCGCGGTTGACCGAGGTCACCACCGCGAACTTCAGGGCCAATTCCCGGACGGCCTCGGCCACGCGCCTCGGTTCGTCGGGATCCACGGCCCCCACCCTGCCGCCGGGAATGTTGCAGAAGGTGCAGTGCCGCGTGCAGATCTCGCCCAGCAGCATGAAGGTCGCCGTCCGGCTGCTGAAACACTCGCCGCGGTTGGGGCAATTGGCGCTTTCACACACCGTGTTCAGGGAGGCGGTGCGCAGCAGACGCTTGACGTCGTTGTAGTTGTCGCCGCCCTGGCGCTTCATCCGCAGCCAGCTGGGCTTGCGGGCCGGCAGGGGCGCCCCGGCCGGATCGGCCGTGATGTCGTTGTTTTTCATTTTTTTCCCAGGACAGGCGGATCATCCAGGGTGAAAACCAGGTCGGGCAGGAATTTGCCGTCCTCGAATTTCACGGTGGCCGCCTCGTTGACATGATCGTGTTCGAAGACCAGGACGTAGCTGTCTTCCACCGCCCGGGTCAGGAACTGCTTCTTTTCCGTCACCGTCAGCAGGGGATTCAGGTCGAAACCCATGATCCAGGGGACATGCACCTGGCTCATATAGGGGATCAGGTCGCCGACATAGGCCACCACCCCGGCACGGGTGTGGAACTCCACCATCTGCTGACCGGGGGTGTGCCCGCTGATGGGCACGACCTTCACCTCCGGGATGATTTCCGTCATCCCGTCGACCAGCTGCAGGTTGCCCTTGTCCTTCAGGGCGGAATAGTCGTCGGCGCGGAAACTGGCCCGGTCCCTTTCCGAGGGATTGCCGGCCCAGTCCCAGTGGCGCTCCTGAACCCAGTGCCGGGCTTCGGGAAAAACCGGTTCCAGGCCTTCGGCGCCTTCGCGCAGGGCTCCGCCGGAGTGGTCGAAATGCAGGTGGGTAAGGATCACATCGGTGATCGACTCGCGGGTGATGCCCGCCTCGGCCAGTTCGGCCACCAGCTGGTTGGGACGGCGAACCAGCCCGAACATCTCGGTCTGCCTTTCGGCCCAGCGGTCCCCCATGCCCGTGTCGACCAGAATGCGCCGGTCGCCGTTTTCGGCCAGCAGGCAGCGCAGATCCAGGTCGATTCGGTTCTTGTCGTCGGCCGGATGCTTCTTTTCCCACATCACCTTGGGCACCACGCCGAACATGGAGCCGCCGTCGAGTTTGAAGCGCCCGTCGTGGAAGGCGCGAAATGTCCAGTCACCGAGTTTCATGGTCACCCCTGATTTGGATTCAATCCGGGTTGAGTTTCCCCACCGTGGCCGTGATATTGAAATCACCACTCAATTAAGGTTAAACAATAACCAAGCCCGCGCCGACGGGCAACGAAGGAGATCACTTGAATTTCCCCTCTCCCCTGGTTTCCGGTCGGTTCCTGAAGCGGGAAAAACGGTTCTTCATCCACGCGCGCCTGGATGACGGCCGGATGGTGGTCGCCCATACCAACAATACCGGCCGGATGACGGGCTGCCTGTCGGACCAGGCCCGGGTATGGCTGAGCCCGGCCGTCAATCCCGCGCGGAAGCTGAAATGGTCCCTGGAGATCGTGGAAACCGAGGCGAAGGATCACCGGGGCCGCAAACTGAAGGTGAGGGTGGGTGTCAACACCGCCCTGGCCAACCAGCTGGTCGTCGAGGCGATCGGAAACGGGCGGATCCCCGCCATCGGGGATTTTGCGACCCTGCGCACCGAGGTGGGGTACGGGACCAGGAATTCACGGATCGACATCCTCCTCGAAGGGGGTCTCCGGAAGGTCTGGGTGGAAGTCAAAAACGTGTCCCTGGTCGAAAACGGGCACGCCCGGTTTCCCGACGCCCCTTCGGAACGGGCGCGCAAACATCTGCTCGAACTTGGGGAAATGGTCGCGGCGGGAGACCGGGCGGCCCTGGTCTTTTGTATCCAGAGGTCCGATGCCCGGACCGTCGGGCCGGCCGATGACATTGACCCGGAATATGGAAAGCTGCTGCGGGAAGCCGCCGCCGCCGGGGTGGAAGTCATGGGCATCAGGGCCGAAGTGACCGAGCAGGCCATCATCGCGAAGACCCCCCTGCCCCTTGTCCTGACTTGAACAGGGCCGCCTAGGGAGCCAGCCTCTTGACGAAGACGTACTTCGCGTCGCCCCGACCATAGAAATCCTCGAACACCGCTCCGGTGTCGTACCCCCGCTTTTCATAGAAGCCGCGGGTCGAGGCATACTGGGGGCGGCCGCTGGTCTCGGCGTAGACGGCCACGCCGTCATTTTCCATGATTCTTTGTTCGGTCAGTTCGAGGATGCGGCGTCCCAGCCCGGATCCCTGCTGGTCGGGGTTCACGGCGATCCAGTACAGGTCCCAGCTCACGGTGCTGCAGGGGATCCTGCCGAAGCAGCTGTATCCCTCCATGACCCCGTCGATCTCCGCCACGATGAATTCGTAGCCGCTGGCCGGGCCTTTTTCCAGACGCTCGGCAACCAGTTCCGCCGCGATGTCCACTTCCTCGGCGGAGAAGAATCCCGTGGCCTGGACGAGGCCCCGCACGGCTTCCACATCCTCGGCCCTGACATTTTCCCGAATCTTTATCTGATTCAATGATAAACGTTTACCGCTCATCGTTCGCGCGCTCCCTTCAGCAGCCCGGTAAAAAAGGCACGGGCATTGATGCCCAGGGTCCGGGTCCGATAGCCGCCTTCCTGGACGACCAGGGTGGGCAGTCCCAGGGCCCCGATTCGGCGGCCGTTTTCGTGGAAGTCGTCGGCCTTGAGGGACCAGGTCCCGGTGGGATCCCCTTTGGCGGTGTCCAGGCCCAGGGCCAGGACGAGCACCGTGGCCTCGAAGGTCCGGACCCGCCGCAGGGCCCGGTCCAGGGCCTCGAGATATCCGGCGCCGTCGATACTTTCGGCCAGGGGCAGGTTCAGGTTGAACCCCAGGCCGGCGCCCTCGCCCTGCTCTTCGGTGTAACCGGAAAAGTAGGGATACGCGAAGCGGGGATGGCCGTGGATGGAGACCGTCAACACATCGTCGCGGGCGGAAAAGATGTCCTGCTGGCCGTTGCCATGGTGGTAATCCACATCCAGCATGGCCACCTTGCCCAGCCCGGTGAGGGATTGCGCGGCCACCGCCGCGTTGTTGAAATAGCAGAACCCGCCGAATACCCGGTGCTCGGCGTGGTGGCCCGGCGGCCTGACCAGGGCATAGGCGATCCGGCGGCCCTCGCGCAGCGCCTTGGCCCCGGCCAGGGCGCAATCGACCGCGCCGCGGGCGGCCAGGTAGGCGTTGCGGTTCAGGGGAGTGAAGGTGTCGATGCAGTAGTACCCCGCCCTCATGGCCAGGTCCACCGGCGGGCGGCTGGCG
>Ga0210065_1000062_pt1 | contig 34302 bp, 25 predicted proteins | sample Muzzi_PWB_D1_FD_185533 | JGI IMG/M metagenome (GOLD analysis project Ga0210065, IMG submission 185533) | Wetland microbial communities from San Francisco Bay, California, USA, that impact long-term carbon sequestration - Muzzi_PWB_D1 (SPAdes) | ecosystem: Environmental > Aquatic > Marine >... | reverse complement strand
CCGACGCGCCGTTGCCCTGGGCCGGGGTGAACTCGGTGAAATCCCTTTCCGGAACGCCGCCCGACAGATCCATGCCCTCGGGCCCGGTGATGTAACCGGCCAGCGCGCTGGCGGTGACCACCGCGGGGCTGGCCAGATAGGCCTCGGCGTCGCGGCTGCCCATGCGGCCGCGGAAGTTGCGGTTGGTGGCCGAGATGCCGACCTCGCCCTCTTCCAGCAACCCCACCCCCAGCCCGATGCAGGGCCCGCAGCCCGGGGGCAGCGGCTTGGCGCCGGCGTCGAGCAGCTTCTGCCAGGCGCCCGAGTCGGTGGCCTGATCCTCGATGGGACGGCTGGCCGCGGCGATGTAGAACTCCACTCCCTCGGCCACCTTCCTGTCACCGACGACCGCGGCCGCCTGTTCGATGTCGCCCAGCCGGCTGTTGGTGCAGGACACAAGGTAGGCCTTCTGGATGGCCATCTTCCGGGCGTCCATCTCGGCCAGCGACGTCATGACCTGCAGCGAGTGGGGGCCGCTGACGTGGGGCGTGACCCGCGCCAGGTCGAGATTGATCTCCGCGGCATAAACGGCGTCCGGGTCGGACAGCGGGGGGTTGGTTTTCCATCCGTCGAGGTCCTGGTCGGTGATGCGGTCGGTGATCCCCTGGCCCTTCAACCACACCTGCCGTTCGTTCATGAAGGCCACCGTCACGTCGTCCACCGGGAACCAGCCCGCCAACGCGCCCCACTCGGTGGTCATGTTGGCGATGGTCAGCCTTTCCTCCATCGACAGACCGGCGATGCCGGTGCCGCCGAACTCGATCACGGCATTGAGGACCTCGCCCTGGTTGTACAGCCCGCACAGGGTGATGATGACGTCCTTGCCCGTGACCCCGGGCTGCATGGCCCCGTTCAGGTTCACCTTGATGGTGCGGGGAATCTGCCACCACACCGTGCCGATGGCCCACAGGGCGGCCGCGTCGGTGCGCACCACCGGGGTGCCCAGCGCGCCGACGCCACCGTAGGTGTTGCTGTGGCTGTCGCTGGCCACGCAGAAGCCGCCGGGTCGGACGAATCCTTCCTCGATCATGATCTGGTGGCCGATGCCGCGCCCGGCGGGATAGGCGGTCACCCCGTTGGCCGCGGCGAAATCGGCGATGGCCTTGTACTTGGCCTGGTTGTCCTCGCCGAGGTCCTGGATGTTGTGATCGAGGGTGAAAACGGGCTGACTGGGATTCTTGATCTTCGACACGCCCAGACCCTTGAACTTGCCCATCACCGCGGAGGTGTTGTCGTGGGTCATCACGTGGTCGGGCACCAGGGTGACGTAATCCCCGGCGTGGACTTCCTGGCCGGCGTCGAGGCCGACGGCGTGGGCCTGCACGATCTTTTCGATGACGGTCTGGGCCATGGCGGCATCCCCTTGTCTGGACTTTGAGGTGACAAAAAACGTCAGGCTGGAAAGCTAAAGCAGACGGCCCCGGGAGACAATCCCGGGGCCGCGATTTCCCGGATATTTTCAGCCCGCCGGCAGACCTAACGGTCGGTCCCGGGACCGGGATAGGGGTCCTTGATGTACTGCTCGAGGGTCCGGATGTGGACCTCCTGCTCGTGGCTGATCTGTTTGACCACGTCGCCGATGGACACGATCCCCAGCAGCTGGTCGTCCTTCAGGACCGGCAGGTGGCGGATGCGCTCGGCGGTCATGATGGCCATCACTTCGTTCAGTTCCGTTTCCGGGGTGATGTAGATGACCTTGTTGGTCATCAGTTCCCTGACCGGGGTGTCCCTGGCGGTGCGGCCCTGGGCGGCGATGAAACGCAGGTAATCGCGTTCGGTCAGGATGCCGACGATCGCATCGCCATCCTTGACCAGAACGGCCCCGATGTTCTTTTCGACCATCGTGGTGACCGCGGAAAACACCGAATCATCGGGCCCGACGGTGAAGATGGTTTTGTTGCCTCGTTCATCCAGCATGGACTTGATGGTTTTCATTCTGGTCTCCCCGGGGCGGATTTGAGTCCGAATCGGTTGTTAATCTTCGATATTCTAGGATCAATCGCTCTTTTTGGCTACCGCGCAAATGCAAGGGCGGGTCGCCCTTGCCCCGGCGGACGCGGGGGTCTAAGATTCCGGGCACAACCCCAACCCAGGAACAGGGACAACACCATGTACGAAGATTTCGAAGACCTCAGGGACAATTGCCCCGCCGAGATCAAGGCGCTCATCGCCATCGATCTGGATCACGAGGACCAGGACAAGCTCGACGCCGTCTGGCCCGTCACCGCCGACGGCGAATTCCGGCTGGCCTTGACCCAGGCCGTCAGCGACTTCTGGGAAAAGGCCGTCCGGGAGAACGGCGCGTCCGAGGTGCCGGTGGACGGGTTCGCCATCGAGATCCTTCTGGACAGCTTCACCGACCCGGTCATGGGTTCGTCCCTGTACCTGGAGCTGCACGCCTACTGCGGCACCGAAGGCATCGGCGAACTGTGCTGGAAGGTTTTTGACGATGAAGATCGCGCCATCGCCTTCGAAAAGGAGTTCTCCGAGAGGGCGGTGGAAATCCTGGGCCGGTTCGCGCCAAATTCCGGGGTGCGGTTTGATGTGGAATTGAATGAGGTTGAGGAGCTGTAGATGCTGGCTTCTGCAGGATAACATATTGAAATGTCATAAATTATGGCTTCCCGGGTCCCCCCGGGGGGCCTTTTTTTGCTTGGACTCCTTCCAAAGAGTGGATTAGTGCCCCAAGCGATTATTTGAGGGACATATAGTCCATTTTGTGTCCACCCTGGTTGACATACGGAAGTATTATCGAAATGATAAACGTATTACAAAACCCAATCGATGGAGTGGGCATGAATACCGTAACCATCTCTCCCAAATACCAGGTGGTGATTCCCAGGGAAATCCGGGATCAGTTGAATCTGGTGCCTTGTCAGAAAATCCAGGTCATGGCCTTCGAGGGACGCATTGAAATGATCCCGGTCAGGCCGATCTCGGATTTAAAAGGATTCCTCCGGGGCATCGACACGGGAATCGACCGGGAGGACGACCGCAGATGAACGTGGTGGATTCATCAGGCTGGCTGGAATATTTTGCCGCCGGCCCCAACGCCGAATTTTTTGCTCCGGCCATCGAAAACACCCGTGACCTGGCCGTTCCTTCCTTGACCCTTTTCGAGGTGTACAAAAATCTTTTGGGGCAGAGGTCCGAGTCCGAGGCCATGGAAGCGGTCGCGGCCATGATGCAGGGGCAGGTCATCGATTGGAACGCCGGTCTGTCGCTTCAGGCAGCCCGACTGAGCAGGGAATTCAACCTGCCCCTGGCAGACAGCGTCATCCTGGCGACCGCCCGTTCGGCGAAGGCTGTATTGTGGACCCAGGATGCGGATTTCGACGGCCTGACCGGAGTCAAATACCAGCCGAAACCCCGGTGATTCCGGTTCCTATTTCCGCCATCCCTGCAACATCTGCGCGATCATGGCGTCCGGGTCGGTTGTCGGCGCCTGGCAAACCCCGAACTCGCAGACAAACGCCGTGGACTGGCCGTCCCGGGCCTTTTTCCCATCCAGCGCGGGGGCCAGGGCCAGCAGTGCGGCATCGGCGCCGGCGGCGGGAATCAGGCTGACCACACCGCTGGCCGGCAAAAGGCCCAGGACCGCCCGGGTCAAGGGCCCGTCCGGGGTGCCGCCGGCGATCACCACGTCGTGGTAGGGCCCGACCAGGCGCGCGGCCGCGTCGAACCACCAGGCCATTTCCAGTCCCGCCCTGTCCAGCAGGTCGGACCAGCCCGCCAGATCCTTCCGCACCTGATCCAGGTAGGCCGTGTCGCCGGTCAGGGCGCTCAACTTGATCATCGTGGTGTACATGACGGCCGTCCCCGAAGGGATGACGCTGTCGAAGTAGTCGACGCGCCGGCCCAGGGGAGCGTCCACGCCGGCGGCTGCCATGTAGAAGCCGCCTTCCTCGCGATCGAATTCGGCGATGGCATGATCCATCAGTTCGCGGGCGGATTTCAGGTATCGGGTCTCTCCGGACACCTGGTAGATGTCCAGCAGACCGTCGGCCAAAAAGGCGTAGTCGTCCAGGATGCCTGCCCCGGAGGTGCGGCCCTCGCTGGAGGAGCGCCGCAGGGAGCCGTCGGCGTCGCGGTGTTTTTCCAGCAGGAAGTCGGCGGCCTGCCGGGCGCCGTCCAGGTATTTCCGGTCGCCGGTCACCGCGTAGGCCTGGGCCAGCGAAGCGATGGCCAATCCGTTCCACGAAGTCACGATTTTCTTGTCCAGGCCGGGAGGTGTGCGCCCGTCCCGCACGCCGCGCAGGGCCGCCCGGTACTGCGGGAAAAGCGCCTCGAGTTCGGGGATGGACCGGCCGCGTTCGGCGGCGATGGGAATCAGGTCGGCCCGCCGGGTCAGCACGCTGCTGCCGGTGTGTTCGAAGTTGCCCTGCCCGGTGACCCCCAGCACGTCGGCCAGGGCCGGGCCGTCGGTTTCGCCCACGGCGGCGGTGATGTCCGCGCGTGACCACACGTAATAGGTCCCTTCCTCGCCGCCGCTGTCGGCGTCGTAGCTGGCGTAGATGCCGCCCTCGTCGCCGCGCATGTCCCGCAGCAGGAAATCGCAGACGTCCAGGCCGGTGGCCGTGAAGTCGGGGCGGTCGAAGGCCACGCCCGCCTCCAGGAACAGGCCCGCGAGTTGGCCGTTGTCGTAGAGCATCTTCTCGAAGTGGGGGACGGTCCAGTTCGGGTCCACGGTGTAGCGATGGAAGCCGCCGCCCACGTGGTCGTAGATGCCGCCGCCCTGCATGGCTTCCAGGGTGGCGACGATCATCTCGCCCAACTCGTCATCGCCGGTGCGGCGGTATTCGTGCAGGAGGAAGCGCCACTTGACCGGCGTGGGGAATTTCTGCGACTGGTTGAAGCCCGCGTTGACCGGGTCGAAGGACTGTTTGCCCTTGGCCACGGCGGCCTTCAGCCGGGCCTCGTCGGGCGCCGAACCGGCGCCGGTGGCCGCGAAAGACGAACCGGCGATGCGTTCGGCGATCTGGGCGGCCTGGTTGTCCAGGTCCTCCCGTTTGGTTTCGTAGATGGTCGCGATCTGGGTGACCAGCTGCATGAACTGCGGCCGGGGAAAATAGGTCCCGCCGTGGAAGGGCTTGAGATCGGGCGTCAGCCACACGGACATGGGCCAGCCGCCGCGCCCGGTGATCATCTGCACCGCTTCCATGTAGACCGCGTCCAGGTCGGGGCGTTCTTCCCGGTCGACCTTGATGCAGATGAAGTGGTCGTTCATGAATTCGGCCACCTCGACCTGCTCGAAGACCTCGTGCTCCATGACGTGGCACCAGTGGCACGACGAGTAGCCGATCGACAGGAAGATGGGCTTGTCCTCGGCTTTCGCGCGGGCCAGGGCTTCTTCACCCCATGGGTACCAGTCCATGGGATTGTGGGCGTGCTGCTGCAGATAGACCGAGGGTTCGCCCAGCAGGTGGTTGCCGTCGCGCATGATGTCCTGCGGGGTGCGGGGGCCGTCCGGGACGGGTTTGGTATCGTTGGATTCTTGCATGGGACATCCTGTCAGAATGGTGGTCAGCAGGGTAAGGACAAGCAGGCGTAATACCTTCGGCATGTTGATCCTTGAACAGGGGGAAACCGGCCACCGGGCAGGTTTGAGGTTTGCTTTCAATCATGGTAAGATAAAACGGTGTGACCGCCATGAATCGGAAGGGGTAGGGCCATGTCGAAATTCCTCACGTTATGCGGCTTTCTTGCTTTGATCCTGCTGGCTGCCGTCGGTTGCAGCGACGACCCCGCCGCGCCGCCGCCGGCCCAGTCCGGCGTCCAGGTGGACCTCGTTCCCGGCGGGGCGGACTTCACCCTCAAGCTCGACGCGGTGGACACGCCGGACAGCCTGAGGCACGGGCCGTTCCATCTTCGCGGCTACAACCTGCATTACAACGATGTCATCGGGGCCCTGGTGGTCGATCTGACCATCACCAACAGCAGCCCGGCCACTTTCGAGAATCCGGTCCGCATCACCTTCCTCAATTTGCTGCCCCGGGGCACGTTCATCGTGGGCGCGCCCGAAGGTGACCCCACCTTCGAATTCGATTTCGCCAACGACGACCTGTGGTGGACGCCGGGCGAGGAGAGCCTGCCCCTGACGGTGATGTTCAAGGCCGACCTGGGGGTCAGCGTGGGTTTCAACGCGCACATCTTCGTGGGCGGAGTGCACCAGGAAGGGGTGATCTCCGGCCGGGTGTGGCACGACCTGAACCACGACGGCATGATGGATCGGGACGAGCCCGGCCTGCCGGGCGTTCCGGTGGGGCTGGGCACGGGCGATCTGCCGCCTGTCCGGACCCTGACCGATCGTGAAGGGCGCTTCGGATTCGGGAACCTGGAGCCCGGAGCCTATGAACTGATGGTCCTCGATCCTCCGCCGGACTTGTCCAGCACCACCCCCATCAACATGCATGTGCTGTTGGCCAACGACATGGGCGGCGTCAGCAGCTTCACCCAGGCTGATTTCGGTTTCGCGAAGCAGGAAAACCTGCCCCCGGGACCCAGGCTGGTGGTCATGGGCAGCCAGATGGACCGGCTGGTCTGTTTCCGGGGGGAGACGGTCATGGACCTGGGGGCCTACCCCGGCGTACCCCTCGAATTCCACTGGCAGGCGATGGCGGACCCGGGTCTCGAGATCCAGGGCTACCGGTGGGGCTGGGACGTGATCGATCCGGACGATCCCCAGGACATCGGCTGGGCGCAGGGCGAGCCCGGACTGGGGCCGAGATACCAGGAAGCCGTCTGGGGGGGACCCCTGGAGCCGGGGCAAAGGCACCGGCTGGTGATTCAATGCTGGGACAACGAGAGGCACCTGACCCGGGCGATGATCAATTTCCAGGTCTACGCGCCGGATTAAGAGCCGATTCTCGAGGTTTTGTTCCGGTTTTGTTCCGGTTTTGTTCAAAAACCCGGGGATGTCCCCGGGTTTTTGTTTGATAAACCGTCCCGCGCCCGTCATTTCCCCCAAAACCAATTTGCGAAACACCTGACCAATAGATAAATTCGCTCCGGTTTAGGGAATTAACCCTGGGAAAAGGTCGAATCGCCCCCATGGTGAGCCTCACCGAGAATGCCGCATCCGAAATCAAGCGCCAGCTGGCCGGCGGCGCCGATGCCGGCGACCGTGTGCGCATCGGTCTGGAGGCCGGCGGCTGTTCGGGCACCAAATACGTGATCACCCCGGGTGCGGCCGCCCGGTCCGATGACGTGACGGACCGCCAGTTCGGCCTGACCATCCTGGTCGACCCCGCCAATCTGGCGGCCATCAAGGGCCTGAAGATCGATTTCGTGGATGCGCTGATGGGCGGGGGGTTCCAATTCGACAACCCCAACGCGGCCCGGACATGCGGGTGCGGGGCTTCTTTCACGGCCGCGGAACCGGATCAGGTAAATAACGCCTGACGGAACCGGTTTTTCATTGAAAGGTCCCGGACCGAGGCCTAGAATCGGCGACCGAACACAAGTGGAAGCCAGCCCGTTCATGCCCGACGGTCCTGACCGTCCGGAGTGGTGGATCATCTTTATTTCAGCGGATGAAGGGGGAGAGTCGCCTTGACCCAAGGAAACACTCCAGACAACGGCTCGGACACCGGATCTTCCGGAATCGATCAGGGCACCCGCACCGACAAATTCGTCTTCCCGAAATGGACCAACCGGCTGCGCGAGGCCTCGGCCCTCCTGGCCATCGGCGGCCTGGTCTACGTGACGGTACTGATCACCGCCGTGTTCGGCCCCGAAAACTCGGCCATCGGTTATGCCCCGGTACAACCGGTCCCCTACAGCCACGCGCTTCACGCCGGCGACCTGGGCATCGACTGCCGCTATTGCCACACCAGTGTGGAAACCACGGCCAAGGCCAACATCCCGCCCACGGCCACCTGCATGAACTGCCACGCCTCCATCAGGACCGAAAGCGAAAAGCTGGCCGTGGTGCGCAAGAGCTTCGAGACCGGCGAACCCATCAAGTGGGTGCGCATCCACGATCTGCCCGACTTCGCCTATTTCAATCACGCCGGGCACGTCCAGTCCGGCGTGGGCTGCGTCAGCTGCCACGGTCGGGTCGACAGGATGGAGGTGGTGGAACAGGTCAAACCCCTGACGATGGGCTGGTGCCTGGAATGCCATCGCGATCCCGACGCGAACCTGCGTCCCCGGGAATTCGTGACGGACATGGAGTGGGCCCCCGACGGCGATCCCCGGGTGCTGGGCGCCGAACTGCGGCAGAAAAACGACATCAATCCGTCCACCAACTGCACGACCTGTCATCGGTAGGAAAGGTTTCGCATGATCCGGAAGTCCGACATGAGTCCTGATCCCGGCCAGGGAATGAACTACTGGCGCAGCCTTCAGGAACTCGCCGACACCGACGAGTACCGCAACCTGGTGGAAAACGAGTTTCCCGGCGGCGTCGACGCGCCCAACGGGATGACCCGCCGCCGGTTCCTGCAGGTCATGTCCGCCTCGGTCGCCATGGCCTCGCTGGCGGGCTGCCGCTGGCCCGAGGAAAAGATCGTTCCCTACGTGCATCGTCCCGAAGGGGTCACGCCCGGCACGCCTCTGCAGTTCGCGACCACCATGGAGCTGGGAGCGGTGGCCAACAGCGTTCTGGCCACCAGTTACGACGGCCGTCCCATCAAGATCGACGGCAACCCCGAGGCGCCGTTGAGCCTGGGCGCCACCACCGCCTTTGCCCAGGCCAGCGTTCTGGATGTGTACGATCCCGACCGCAGCAAGAAAGTTTTGTTCCGCAAGGGCAAGCAGACCACGGAGACCGATTGGGCGGCCTTCGACGGGTTTGCCGCCCCCCACTTTGCCGGCGGACTGAACGGCGTGGCCATCCTGTCGGGGGCCTCGACCTCGCCCTCGCGCAACATGCTCCTGGTGCAGGCGGCCCGGAAGGGCGCGGGCATCTACATGTGGGAGCCGGTGTGCCGGATCAACGAGATGCGCGGCGCGACCAAGGCCTTCGGCCAGGCGGCCATGACGCAGCTCGACCTGGCCCAGGCCCGGGTCATCGTCGACTTCGACGCCAACTTCATGCAGGACCATCCGACCAGCCTGCGCAACAGCAAGCAGTTCTCGGCCGGGCGCAAGCCGGACGCCGGCCACATGAACCGGTTGTATGTGTACGAGAACACGTTCAGCATCACCGGCGGGATGGCCGACCACCGGTTTCCCACCGCCCACGGCGACATCGCCGCGGCGGCCTGGGCCCTGGCGGCCGAGCTGGTGCTGGGCGAGGGCCTGCCCCTGCCGGCGGGCTCGGGAATTTCCCGCTCGGACCTGAACGCGTGGAAAGGCCACCAGGCCGGCGGCGCCCACCTGGCGGCCGTGGCCAAGGACCTCATGGACAACCGGGGGCACGGGCTGCTGATCGCCGGCATCCGCCAGGACCCCGACACCCACGCCCTGCTGCACGTGTTGAACACGGCGCTGGGCAACGTGGGGCACACCATCAGCTATCTGCCCATCGAGGTGCCGCGGATCCGGTTCATCGACGAACTGACCCACGAACTGAACGCCGGCCGCATCCAGACCCTGGTCATCCTGGACAGCAATCCGGTCTACACCGCCCCGGTGGACCTGAAGTTCGCCGAGGCCATGCAGAAGGCCAAGCACCGGATCCACCTGGGACACGGCAACGACGCCACCGCGGCGTTGAGCACCTGGCACCTGCCCATGGCTCACTATCTCGAGAGCTGGGGCGACGCCATGGCGTGGGACATGTCCTACCTGGCGGTGCAGCCCCTGATCGCGCCGCTGTACGGCGGCCGCACCGTCACCGAGATCCTGTCGGTGATGGTCGAGGAAACACCCCGGGACAGCTTCGCCATCACCCGGGATTCGTTCCACCGGATGACCGGCGGGACGGGCCCCGCGCCCGCGGACAACCCGGCCTTCGAAAAGAAGTGGCGCGCCTTCATCCATGACGGCATGGTCAAGGGCAGCGGCAAGACCCAAGGCCAGGCCCTGGCCCTGGCCGGCGCCTCGCTGGAAGCTCCCGCCGGCGCGGGGGCCCTCGGCGCGGGCAACCTGGAGATCAGCTTCGTCCACGACCAGTCCGTCTACGACGGCCGCTTCGCCGACAACGCGTGGCTCCAGGAAATGCCCGATTTCATGTCGAAACTGACCTGGGACAACGCCGCCCTGTTCAGCCCCGCCACCGCGGACGAGCTGGGCCTCAAGCACGGCGACCTGGTCGAACTGGAATACGGGGGCCGCAAGCTGGAAATGGCGGTCTACGTGCTGCCCGGCCAGGCGAAATACGCCGTGACGGTGAATCTGGGTTACGGCCGCGAGGATGTGGGCGCCGTGGGCACGGGCGCCGGTTTCGACACCTACAAGCTGCGGACCTGGGACCACCTGCACGGCGGGACGGGCCTGAAGGTCACCCGGACCGGCAGGACCTATCCTTTGGCTTCGACCCAGGACCACTTCGCCATCGATGCCGTCGGCGCGGCCGAGATCCAGAGGCGGGTGCCCGGCCTGGTGCGCGAAGGCACCATCCAGGATTACAAGAATGATCCCGAGTTCGTGGACCATCTGGGCGTGCACAGCCCGCCGCTGAAGTCCCTGTGGAAGGAATGGGAGTACACGGGCTACAAGTGGGGGATGGCCGTCGACCTGAACGCCTGCAACGGCTGCAACGCCTGCGTGATCGGCTGCCAGAGCGAAAACAACATCCCGGTCGTCGGCAAGGACGAGGTGGCTCGCGGCCGCGAGATGTCGTGGGTGCGGCTGGACCGCTACTTCCTGGGTGATCCCGAGGATCCCAAGGTCGCCCAGCAGCCCGTCGCCTGCGCCCAGTGCGAGATGGCGCCCTGCGAGCAGGTGTGCCCGGTGGCGGCGACCATGCACACCGACGAGGGCCTCAACGCGATGGTCTACAACCGCTGCGTGGGCACGCGCTACTGCGCCAACAACTGCCCCTACAAGGTCCGCAGATTCAACTGGTTCAATAACTTCGAGGATCTGACGCAGACCCAGCGCCTGGTGCTCAATCCGGACGTGACCGTGCGCGCGCGGGGCGTCATGGAAAAATGCACCTACTGCGTGCAGCGCATCGAGGGCGCGCGGGTGGCGGCCAAGGTCGAAGGGCGCGGGATCCGGGACGGAGACATCACGCCGGCCTGCCAGGCCACGTGCCCGACGGACGCCATCACCTTCGGCGACCTGAACGATCCCGGCAGCAGGGTCAGCAAGCTGCGCGAGGCCAGCCGGTCCTACGACCTGCTGAACTACCTGAACATCAAGCCGCGGACCTTCTACATGGCCCGCATCCGCAACCCGAACGCGGCCATCGAGCCGGCCACCCGCCACGGGGGCGGGCACGGCGGGGGCCATCAAGAGCAGGAAGATCACGGAACCGAAGCCGGAGCCCACGGATAAGACGGGAGCCTGATATATGAATGCGTCGGTCACCGACACCTACGACAACACGGTGGATGATCCCACCCGGCCGCAGGAGCTGATCCTCGGCGGGCAGGATTTCACCACGATCACCGAGACGGTCTCGGACATCGTCCTGGAAAGGAAGACGCCGCTGGCCTGGTACGTGGCCTTCATGTTCACTTCCGGGCTGACGGGCATCCTTTTCCTGATGATCGGCTACCTGTTCATCACCGGCGTGGGCGTGTGGGGCCTGAACAATCCGGTGGGTTGGGGCTGGGCCATCGTCAACTTCGTGTTCTGGGTGGGCATCGGGCACGCCGGGACGCTGATCTCGGCCATCCTTTTCCTGCTGCGGCAGAAGTGGCGGACCAGCATCAACCGGTTCGCCGAAGCGATGACGATCTTCGCGGTGATCTGCGCGGGGATCTTCCCCGGCATCCACGTTGGCCGCGTGTGGGTGGTCTACTGGCTGTTCCCCATTCCCAACTACCAGGCCATGTGGCCCAACTTCCGCAGCCCGCTGCTGTGGGACGTGTTCGCCGTCGGCACCTACGCCACGGTGTCGCTGCTGTTCTGGTACATGGGGATGGTGCCTGACCTTGCGACGCTCAGGGATCGCGCCAGGGGCAGGATCCAGCAGCTGGTCTACGGCGTGCTGGCCCTGGGCTGGCGCGGCAGCCACCGCCACTGGCACCGTTACGAGAAGGCCTACCTGCTGCTGGCCGGCCTGGCCACGCCCCTGGTCCTCTCGGTGCACTCGGTGGTGTCCTTCGACTTCGCCACCGCCCAGCTTCCCGGCTGGCACACCACCATCTTCCCGCCCTACTTCGTGGCCGGCGCGGTGTTCAGCGGCTTCGCGATGGTGGGCACGCTGCTGATCCCGGCGCGCCAGTGGTTCGGACTGAAGAACATCATCACCGTTCATCATCTCGAGAACATGAACAAGATCATCCTGGCCACCGGCAGCATGGTCGGGTTCGCCTACGCCACCGAGTTCTTCATCGCCTGGTACAGCGGCAACCCCAACGAGAGTTTCGCCTTCGTGAACCGGGCCTTCGGACCCTACGCCTGGGCCTACTGGATCATGGTCACCTGCAACGTGGTCACGCCCCAGCTGTTCTGGTTCAAGAAGATCCGCACGAACATCGCCATCATGTGGGTGATGTACATCTTCGTGAACATCGGCATGTGGTTCGAACGGTTCGTGATCACCGTCTCGTCCCTGAGCCGCGATTTCCTGCCTTCGAGCTGGGCCTACTACAAGCCCACCCTGGTCGACATCCTGACCTTCATGGGAAGCTGGGGGCTGTTCTTCACCCTGGTGCTGCTGTTCATCCGCTTCTTGCCGATGGTGGCCATGGCCGAGGTCAAGACCGTGATGCCGATCGCCGACGCCCACAGCGGCGAGCGCCGCAGCGTCGGCGACTACCACGGGGACATTCCCGCCCACGTTCGCAAGGGACCCGGAGGTGGCAAATAATGAGCGCCGACAACAAACAGGGCGCCTTGTACGGCCTGCTGACCGAATTCGAGAGTCCCAGCCTGCTGATGAAGGCGGTCGAGAAGGTGCGCGACGCCGGCTACAGCAAGTGGGACGTCCACACGCCCTTCCCGGTGCACGGGATGGACGACGCCATGGGCATTCGCGGCACCCAGCTGCCCTTCATCGTGCTGGTCGGCGGCCTGACGGGGCTGAGCCTGGCCACCCTGATGCAGTGGTGGATGAACGCGGTCGACTACCCGTTCGTGATCTCGGGCAAACCCCTGTTCGGCATCCCGGCCAACGTGCCGATCATGTTCGAGCTGACGGTCCTGTTCAGCGCCTTTGCCTCGTTTTTCGGGATGTGGATCCTGAACAACCTGCCCAAGTGGTACCACCCGCTGTTCACCAACCGGCGCTTCCGCCGGGCCACCCAGGATCGTTTCTTCATCGTGATCGAAGCCTGCGACCCGAAGTTCCATCCGGAAAGGACGCGGGAGTTCCTGGTGTCGCTGGGCGGGAACGTGGTCGAGCAAGTCAATGAAAGTGCGGAGGACTAGCGCCATGCCACGTCCGGTTATCTACATCCTTCTGGTCCTGGTGGCGCTGTCGCTGATCCCCATGGGGATGATCTACAAGTCCATGCAATCGCGCAAACATCAGCCCCGGATCCAGGTTGTCTACGACATGGACCAGCAGTGGAAGGGCAAGTCGCAGACGACCAACGAGTTCTTCTCCGACGGGGTGACCATGCACGCGCCCCCGCAAGGCACCGTGGCCTGGGGGCAGCCCTTCGCCGACGACCCGTTCACCCTGGGTTTTTCGGTGACCGACGGCGACACGGTGTTCGCCGACGAGATTCCCGTGCCGGTGACCATGGAACTGGTGACCCGCGGACGCGAACGCTTCGATATCTTCTGCGCCACCTGCCACGGCCTCAGCGGCAACGGCAACGGGCTGGTGCACCTGCGCGCGTCCTCGCTGGGCGAGGGCACCTGGACCCCGCCGACGGACCTGACCAGCGAGACGGTGGTCGCCCGCCCGGTGGGTCACATCTACAACACGATCAAGAACGGGATCCGCAACATGCCGGCCTACGGCCCGCAGATCGATCCCCGGGACAGGTGGGCCATCGCGGCCTACGTGCGGGCGCTGCAGCTGTCCCGCAACGCGACCATCGACGACGTCCCGGCCGCGGACCGCGCGGCCCTGACGAAGCAGACGAATCGGTAATCTGAAACCTGATCATGCGCCGGCAGCGGCCGGCTCAGCATGGGGAGTTTGAATTGGCTCATCACCACGTACCCAGTCTGGAAGACACCAAGACCACCATGGACGGTCTCGGTCCGCGGGTGTTCGCCGTCAGCGCGCTGGTCGGGGTGATCGGCCTGGCGGTCACCATCGGGCTGGGGGTCGCCCAGGGGGACGGCCTGCGTCACTTCGGCTTTTCGTACCTGACCAACTTCGCGTTCTTCCTGAGCATCAGCCTGGGCGCCCTGTTTTTCATTCCCATCATGTACGTGACCCGGGCCAGCTGGAACGTGGTCATGAGGCGCCTGGCCGAGGTCACCGCCGCGGTGGTGCCCCTGTTCGCGGTCCTGGCCATTCCGGTCATCATCCTCGCCGGCAAGATCTACGGCTGGGCCGATCCCGCCATCGCCGGTTCCGAGGCCATGGCCCACAAGGCTGCCTACCTGAGCCAGAACATGTTCGTGCTGCGCTGGGTCATCTACTTCGTCATCTGGACGGGATATTCCTGGTTCTTCTGGAAGACCTCGGTCAAGCAGGACACGACCGGCGACGTGGGCCTGACCCGCCGCCTGGAGAACTACAGCGGCTTCGCCCTGATGATCTGCGCCCTGTCGGTGGCCGCGGCGTCGTTCGACCTGCTGATGAGCGCCGATCCCCTGTGGTTCAGCACCATGTTCGGGGTCTATTACTGGTCGGGGGGATTCGTGACGTTCTGGGCCGTGATGACCCTGTTCACCATGGGGCTGCAGAACACCGGGCGCCTGGAGCACATCGTCACGCCGGAGCACTTCCACGATTACGGCAAGGCCATGTTCGCCTTCACCTTCTTCTGGGGTTACATCGCCTTCAGCCAGTACATGCTGTACTGGTACGCGAACATCCCCGAGGAAACCCACTGGTACCTGGTCCGTTCGCGGAACGGCTGGGGGCAGGTCGGCCTGCTGACCCTGTTCGCCACCTTCGCGCTGCCGTTCGCGGGACTCGTTTCCCGCTACGCCAAGCGCCACCGCAAGATCCTGGCTTTCTGGGCCTTCTGGATCATCGCCGCGCAGTGGGTCAACCTCTACTGGGTGGTCATGCCCCAGTTCAGCGACCATTTCATTATCAACCCCATGGACGTGACGGCTTTCTTCGGCATCGGCGGCATCTGGCTGGCCGGAATAACGAGGCTGGCCATGGGCAACTCCCTGGTCCCCTACCGGGATCCGCGGCTGGACGATTCGCTGCGGTTCGAGAACGCCTAAAAGGAGACACGCATGGCTGCGGTCGAATACGACAGGTCAACGGGATTCAACACGCCGGCGGTGGTTTTGTGCGGCATCGCGGTGGTGATATTGCTGTTCGCGGTGGCGCTGTTCCTTCAGGGAGGCTTCCTGGCCGCCCAGGCCAACGACTACCAGGTCAAGGTCTATGAAGCCCCCGGCAACGAAGAGGCGCGCGCCGCGGTGGCCGCGCAGCAGGCCATCCTCGATGAAAAGGTCCACTGGAAGGACGAGGCCGCCGGCACCGTGGTCATGCCCATCGAGGACGCCATGCGGCGGGTGGTCGCCAAGGCCGCCGACTAGCACGAGAACGAGTGTCTTTCCGCCGTCAGGCGGCACGAAAGAGGTAACGGTTTGAGCGGCATCTTGATCGGGAATGCAATTTCCTCAACCTGGTTCCCGGAAGCGGCGTCGACCCATGCCCGGAATGTCGACGGCCTCTATTTCGGAATCTACGTTGCGGCCGTGTTCGCCCTGTTCCTGTTCGCGGGACTGGCCCTGGTCTACATCACCGTGTTCCGCCGGCGGGACGAGAGCCAGAAGGGCGAGGCCGGACGCCGGCTCAATCCCGTTTTTCTGGGCCTGTGGCTGCTGGGGGCCGTGGGGCTGGCGGGCTTCGCCTTCGTCGGCGGCATCCCCGACTTCGTCGACCAGACGGTGGCGCCCTACGGCGCCTACCGGATCCACATCAACGCGCGCCAGGGCAACTGGGATTTCATCTATCCCAACGGGCACGTGGCCGACACCCTGATGGTGGCCGTCGACCGTCCGGTGCACCTGACGATGAACTCCGAGGACGTGGAGCACAGTCTTTCGATTCCCGCCCTGCGGCTTAACCAGGCCATTCTTCCGGGCCGCAACACCGACGCCTGGTTCGAGGCCGACCGGGCCGGCGATTTCGCGGTGCAGAGCAACCTCTACAGCGGGGCCGGCTACGACTCCCTGTTCACCGCGATGATCGCCCTTGAGGCGCAGGATTATGAAAAGTGGCTGGCCGACGTGTCGGACATCTTCATCGGTCGGACCCTGCCCGAGGTCGGCGAACTTCTCTACAACCGGCTGGGCTGCAAGGCCTGCCACACCATCGACGGGACCGCGCTGATCGGCCCGTCCTTCAAGGACGTCTACGGCTTCGAATTCGAAACCGTCGACGGGGGCCGCGTCACCGTGGACGACGCCTATGTCAAGGAGTCGATCCTGACCCCCAACGTCTCGGTCATCGCCGGATTCCAGCCGGTCATGACCCCCTTCGCGGGCCTGGTCAACGACCGGGAGATCGAGGCCATCACCGCCTGGTTGAAGACACTTTCCAGCAGGGGCGGCGTTCCGGAGACCGAAGCCGAAGTTCCCGGCGAAGAAGCCGGCCAGGAGGAGAACTAGATGAGCGACCGCGCCACATCCACGGCGGCTGCCGGCTACCTGGGCGAACCCTCGGGCGTCGGGGCCTGGTTCACCAGCCTGGACCACAAACGCATCGGCATGATGTTCCTGGGCTGGACCATGGGCGCCCTGCTGCTGGGGATGATCTTCACCACCATCACCGTGGCCAAGTCCGTGGGCGCGCGGGGTCTCGATCCCGGGTTCATGTACCGGGTCCTGACCTATCAGCGGGTCTTCCTGGTTTTCCTGTTCCTGGTCCCTGCCCTGCCTTCGGTTCTGGGCTATTTCCTGCTGCCGCTGCAACTGGGCGCGCGCAACATGATGCTGCCGGTCCTGGCCCGCTGCAGCCTGCGGTTCTACGTGGTGGGGTTGGTCCTGATCCTGGTCTCGGTGGCCGTGGGCCCGGTGGCGACCGGCTGGACCCTCGACTCGGACCTTTTCCTGCGGGACACCGGCGCGGTCTCGCTGCTGGGGGCGGGGCTGTTCTTCCTGGCGGTGGGCTGGTTCCTGACGGGCCTCAACTTCCTGGTCACCGTGCATCACGGCCGGGCGCCGGGCATGGGTTTCTTCGACATGCCGATCCTGGCCTGGTCGCTCTACCTTTCCGGTTACCTCCTGGCCGCCTCGGGGATCATCTTCGCCATCATCATCCTGTACCTGATGGCCTCACGGGCCTTCGGCGGCGGCATGTTCGGGGCCGACGCGGATCCCCTGCTGTGGAAAAACTACTTCTGGTTCGTGATGCGCCCGGCCGCGTTTTTCGCCCTTATTCCGGGTGTGGGCGTGATCAGTGAAATCGTGACCGGCCTGGCGCGCAAGCCCCTGGCCGGATACAAGACCCTGGTGGGGGCGATGATCGCCCTGACCGGCCTGGCCTTCGTTTCCTGGGGTGTGAACCTCGCGGGGCAGGGGCTGGACCCGGGGCTGACCCTGGTGTTTTCGGCCTACAGCCTGCTGGTGGCGGTGCCGGCGGCCCTGATCGCCTACATCTGGCTGGCCACCCTGTACAAGGGCGCCCTGGCCCTCGGCGCGACCGTGGTTTTTGTCTGGGGATTCTTCTTCCAGGCGGGGATCGCCGTGTTGATGGGCCTGTTCCTGGCCAGCCCGGCGCTGGGGGCCTACCTCGGCACCACCATGTTCGCTTCGACCCAGCTGGACTACCTGATCTGGGGCGGGGTCATGAGCGCCCTGTTCGCCGGGCTGCATTTCTGGTGGCCGAAGATGACCGGCCGCCACCTCAACGACGAGGTCGCCCGCATCGGCGCCGTGCTCTACGTGGTCGGCGTGAACCTGGCCCTGGTGCCGGGCATCATCCTGGGAACACGGGGCGTGCCCCAGGACATGGGGGCCTTCGTCAACGGTCCGGCGGGCGTGAATGAAACGTCGGCCCTGGGCTGGCTGGTTCTCTACAGCGGCATCGGCGTCATCGCCAGCAATCTCATCAGCACGCTGTGGGAAGGCGAGGGCGCGCCGGCCAACCCCTGGGGCGCGACCACCCTGGAGTGGGGAACCGACTCGCCGCCGGAAGCCGAAAATTTCGTCGAAACACCCCACGCGGGAGAAATCTACCGGTATTGATGGAAAATCTGCTTTTTCCACGAACTCAGATTTACATGAGGGTTGCCCGCCCCACGGACAACCTCGAGGAGATCGTCCGCATGTACCGGGACGGTCTGCGCCTGGATATCCTTTCCAGGTTCCAGGATCACGACGGATTCGACGGGGTGATCCTGGGAAAATGGGACCTGGGTTACGAAATCGAATTCACCCACCAGGACGGCCATCCCGCCGGCCGGGCCCCCACCAAGGACAATCTCCTGGTTTTCTACTATCCGACGCCCTCCTCGTGGAGCGCGGTCTGCCGGTCCATGATGGATGCCGGCTTCAAGCCCGTCGCCTCCTGGAACCCCTACTGGAACGCCAAGGGCCGGACCTTCGAGGATCCCGACGGTTACCGCGTGGTCATCCAGAACGAGGTTCCACCCCATCAGGGCGACGGAGGCCCGAAATCCGAGGCCGTTTCCGCCCCAATGCCCTTCTGGAAGCGGTTATTCGCTGGATGACCCTTTTTTTTAATAGGAGTTAGCGCCCACCTGTTATAAATTTGTCGGGAACCCGATTCCAGGAGGCTTGGCCCGTGGCTGACCAGAAAAATCCAACTCCCCACAAGAAACGTCTTCCCGCGTCCTACTACAACGCCATCACCATGGCGGGCGCCGCCCTGGCCGCCCTCAGTCTGGCGCTGATCCTGTTCATGATCGCCCTGGAACGCTTCGGGAGTTCCCACAGCCCCTACATCGGGATCATCGCCTTTTTGATCCTGCCCGCCTTTCTCGTGCTGGGCCTGGCGATTGCGGCCTTCGGCGTTCTGCGCCAGCAGCGCCGCCGCCGCCTGGGGCTGACCAGTACTCAAACGCTGCCGACCATCGATTTCAACAATCCCACCCACTTCCGGGCGACGGTCCTGGTGGGCGGGGGCTTTTTGATCTTTCTGGCCCTGACCGCCTTCGGCAGCTACCAGGCCTTCGAGTACACCGAGAGCGACGAGTTCTGCGGCACCGTCTGCCACGTGGAGATGAAACCGGAGTACACGGCCTACGGGGTGTCGCCCCACGCGCGGGTGGGGTGCGTGAAGTGCCATATCGGTTCGGGCGCCGAGTGGTTCGTGAAGGCCAAGATCTCCGGCCTGTACCAGGTCTACGCCGTGCTGTTCGACAAGGTGCCCCGGCCCATCGAGACGCCGATCAAGAACCTGCGTCCCTCGCGCGACACCTGCGAGCAGTGCCACTGGCCGGCCCACTTCTACAACGAGAAGCTGGTCGTGCACGACTACTACGGGTATGAAGAGGACAACACCCACTGGAAGCTGCAGCTGCTGATGAAAATCGGCGGCGGGGGCGAGGACGGCCCGGCCAAGGGTATCCACTGGCACATGAACATCAACAATACCATCGAGTACGTGGCCACCGACACAAAACGGCAGGAGATCCCCTGGGTCAAATCCACCGGAAGGGACGGCACCACCAAGATCTTCCGCAGCGTGGAATCCGATTACACGGACGAGGATCTGACCGGCTTCGAGTCCCGGAAGATGGACTGCATCGACTGCCACAACCGCCCGACCCATCATTACAATCCTCCGGCCAAGCTGGTCAACCGGGCCATGACCCTGGAGCAGATTCCCCGGGACCTGCCCGGCATCAAGTGGCTGCTGGTCGAATTGATGAGCAAGGACTACGAGACCACCCCGGAGGCCATGACCGGCATCGAAGACGGCGTGAACAAGCACTATGCCGAGGACTATCCCGATCTGGCGGTCGCCCGGGCGGACGACATCGCCGAGGCGATCACCACCGCACAGCGCCTGTTCTCGACCAACATCTTCCCCGAGATGAAGGTCAACTGGCGGGAATTTCCCGACAATATCGGGCACCTGAATTCGCCGGGATGTTTCCGCTGCCACGATGGCCTCCACGAGACCGAAGAGGGCGAAGTGCTCTCGCGGGACTGCAATGTCTGCCACACCATCGTGTCGCAGGAGCGCAAGTCGGGCGAGAGGCTGGTTTCGCTGGAGAGTGTGGAGTATGTGCACCCCGAGGATATCGGGGGGGAGTGGCGGGAGACCAACTGTTCGGAGTGTCACGGGGAGTAAGGGCTTGGGTTTTGTCCCTGACCTGGTCCTGCCCGCCCACAGGAACGGCGGCCGGCGACATCGTGTCGCCGGCCGCCTTGGCATTCCGGCCCCTCCGCCATCCTGGCTACGGGGCCTCCATGACATCCTGTGGGCGGGCAGGACCAGGTCAGGGACGAAAGCACCACATCCCTAAACCCTGATACTCGATCAATCGGACTCGGCTTCGCCATCGGGGGAGGACTCGGCTTCGCCATCGTACCTTCGACGCCGAAAGCGAGGGTGTTCTGGGGGTTGATTTAAAGGGTGGCCATACCCTTATTCCCAGTTTCAAACTAAATTTTTTCGTCCTTGACGGGCATCTGGGATAAAGTGAAGGCATGCTCCATGGTTTCACCTTCGCCGGCCTTATCCCTAAGCGCCGCCGCGGCGCAGGATTGGGGAATGATGTGCTTGAGGTGCCGATCAAGGGCCATCTGCAGCTTTTGCGTGTCCACGGGTTTGGATAGAAAGTCGTTCATGCCCGCCGCCAGGCACTTCTCGCGGTCGCCCTTCATGGCGTTGGCGGTCATGGCGACGATCGGAACATGGTGATTGGGAACGGAGGATTTCGGGTCTCGAATGTGCCGGGTGGCCTGGAAGCCGTCCATTTCCGGCATCTGGCAATCCATCAGGACGAGATCGAAGGGAACGGACTTCAGGGCCTTGACCGCTTCGGCGCCATTCGCCACGGCCATGGCCCGATACCCCAGCTTTTTCAGCAGCATCAAGGCCACTTTCTGGTTTACCATGTTGTCCTCGGCCACCAGAATGCGCGCGTGTTTCCGGTTTTCCACTGAGGACTGGTCCGTGACCGGCGGTTTGGGGGTTGCTCCGGTCAGGTAGGGGAACGAGGCGAGAGCATCATACAATTGGGATTGTTTCACGGGCTTGGTCAAGAATGCCGAGAAACCGGCTTTCTGGAACCCTGAAGCGTCCCCCTGGCGGCCCAAGCCACCCATCATCAAAAGGATGACCTCGCTGATGGCGGGATCCTCCAGGATCATGCGGCCCAGGTCTTCCCCATCCATTTCGGGCATATTTGAATCAATGATGGCGAAGTCGTAGGGTTTGCTCTCCGCGGCGGCCGCCTTCAGTTTCTCCAGGGCCGTTTCCCCATCCGCCGCGGTTTCATGACGGCACCCCATTGTAGAAAGCTGGAGACTCAGGATCAATCGATTGGTCGCGTTGTCGTCCACGACAAGGACGCGCTTCCCGAGGAGGATTTCGGGGTCCCGGAAATCGTCCTGATCCTCGGCGGATTGCCTTTGGAGAACCACGGTGAACCAGAAGGTCGAACCCCTCCCTTCCTCGCTGTCCGCGCCGATGGTTCCGCCCATCAGCTCGGCGAGTTGCTTGACGATCGAGAGGCCCAGACCGGTGCCCCCGTACTTCCGTGTCGTGGAGGCGTCGGCCTGGGTGAAGGCTTGAAAGAGGGAGCTCATGCGGTCCGCGGGGATCCCGATGCCGGTATCGCTCACGAAATAGCGGAGTGTGATGCCGTCCTCATTTTCGTCCTCCAGCTGGACAAGCACACAGATCTCGCCCTGGCTGGTGAACTTGATCGCGTTGCTGATGAGATTGGTGAGGATCTGCCTGATCCTCCCGGGATCGCCAAGAAGGCGGCACTGGATGTTTGGGTCGACCAGGCAGAGGTACTCGACTCCCTTTTCCTGCGTCTTCACGGCCAGCATGTCGTTCAAATCGTCGAGGGATTTGCGCAAATTGAAGTCCACGACCTCGATTTCGAGTTTGCCCGCCTCGATCTTCGAAAAATCCAGGATGTCGTTGATGACCGTGAGCAGGGAATCCGCACAGTTCATGACCGTCTGGGTTAACTGGCGCTGCTCGGAATCCAGGTCGGTGTCCAGCAGAAGGGCGGTCATGCCGATCACGCCGTTCATGGGCGTACGGATTTCGTGGCTCATGTTCGCCAGGAACTCGCTTTTGGCGCGGTCGGATTCGTCAGCGCGTTTCCGGGCCTCCACGAGCTCCGTCACGTCGATGATGTTGAACAGGACACCGGCGTATGTATTTTCGCTATAGATCGGCTGCATACGGAACAAGACTTCGGCAGATCCAAGCGGCCTCTGCAGCACAAAGATCTCGGATTCGGGATCCACCCGGAACTTTTCGATAAGGCTGAGAAGCTGGTCCAGGATACCCCCGGAATGGAATTTCGCGATATTTTTTCCGAGGATGGATGCGCGCTCTTGTCCCACAAACCGGCAAAAGTATTCGTTGACCTCAATGATCACATTGTCCACATCCGCAAAGACCACTCCTTCCTCCATGCCTGTGATCATGGTCTTGAGTTTCGCGGACTCCTGCCGAACGGCATTCTCGATCTTTTTCTTGTCGGTGATATCCTCCTTCATGGCGAGAAAGTTAGTGATCACGCCTTCCTGGTTCTTGATGGGGGAAATGGAGGCCGATTCCCAGTAGAGTTCCCCGCTTTTCTTCCGATTGTGGAATTCTCCACGCCACGTGTTGCCCGCCGTTATCGTGGCCCACAATTCGGCGTAGAACTCCCGCGAATGTTCATCCGATTTCAGCACGCGCGGATTTTGCCCGAGGGCCTCTTCCGGGGAATAGCCCGAGGTTTTTGTGAAGGCTTTATTCACATACTCGATAGAGCCGCTCGCATCGGTGGAGACCACGGTCACCGGGCTCTGTTCGATGGCCAGCCGGAGCTTAAGACGATCCTGATTGGCCTCCGCGAGAGCCAAAAGTGCTTTGTGGGCAAAATTTTCGGCCGTTTCCTTCTGTCTTGTGGACCTGAACAGTTCCGCGAAAACGTGCACCTTGCTTCTGGTCAGGTCCGGGTCGAGCGGCTTGTACAGATAATCAACAGGGCCCAGTTCGTGGCCATGGGGCCAGGACTTCCGCTCTTCTGTGATGGTGTCCAGGAAAATGATGGGGATGTTCCTGGATCGGTCATGACCCTTGATCAATTCCGCCGTTTCGAATCCGTCCACGTCGGGCCGCTGGACGTCCAGGAGAACGACCGCAAAATCCTGGTCCTTTATCCTGCCGACCGCATCGGGTCCTGATGTTGCCATTTCGATGTTCAGATCTAGATCGGCCAGCATGGTCTCGATATTCTTAAGATTTTCGATACATTGCCCAACGACCAGGACATTGATTTTTAGATTATCCATCATTGCCCTTCGTAATAAGCATATTTTTCCATTCATGGAACGCTTGGTTCACGGCAAGTAGTGTGCCGGGATCCGTGTAGTTTTTGGGTGGGGCCGTAAGTTATAAAAAGTTATTAAGTTGCGGAGGTTGCGGGGTGGGACTATGGTTAAGATTGATAGATATGGAAATCCCGAAATATCGGGAGGACAACGAATATTCGGGAATCCATTTGGCGTTGGGCAATCAACGCGCCTTGAATAAATGAAATAACATACCGATCGGAGGGTGATTTGAATGCCATCCCTCAAGGTCATGCGGTATATAAACCCGTGGGGTGCGTTGCGGACAGCGATCCTTCTGGCGGCCTTGATCTTTGCCGTGGTCGCCGGCAATGCCATGCACGGGCGTCATTACCCCCTGGTGGAAGCCATTATAGAGGTAAAGCTGGAGGTTACCCTGGCCCATTTGTGGTTCGAGGTGGCCGTTAGGGGTGATTCGAACAATGACCTTCCGGAGTTTTATGAATACCTGGATCTATCCGACCGGTCTGCCAAGGCAATGCTTTCAGATAGTGAAACACTCAGCCTTCCCCTGATTCCGCTTCTCGAACCCGCTCTTGTTCTGGAGATCGAGGAACTGGTGGCCGCGGTCGCGAACTTCCGGGAGATAGCCGAAGAACGGTGGATGCAGCGGGAGAATTCCGGTGTCGGGTCGCCCGTGGAGCAGCGTTTCACCGCCGTGTTCAATGACGTTATCAAGCAGGCTGATGATGTGGAGATTGGCATACATGCGGCCATGGAAAATGACCACCGGATGCTTCTCAAACTGCAGATCCTGTTGATCGCAGCCTGTGTCCTGCTGGCTGTATATATCGGAATTCTCATAAATCGCTTCGAACGACAACGGCTAATGGACTTGTCAATTCTGGCGGACAGCCGAGAACGGATGAAACTGGCGATCGCCGGTGCGGATTTGGGCACATGGGATTGGGATGTTGCATCCGGGCAGGTTGTTTTTAATGAGCGCTGGGCCACAATGCTGGGTTTTGGTTTGGAAGAAATCGAACCGCACCTGAGCGAATGGGAGAAGCGGGTTCATCCCGCTGACCTGCCCGAGGTCATGAAGGTTCTGACAGCCCACCTGGCGGGGGAGACACCATTCTTCGCGACCGAATATCGCCTTCTGAATAAATCAGGCGAGTGGGTTTGGGTGCTGGACAGGGGGACCGTCATCGAGCGCGGTGCCGATGGTAGGCCTCTGCGCGCCTGCGGCACACACCTCGACATCACCCCGCGCAAGCAGGCAGAGGCGGAGTTGGAGAAAAGTTTCAACCAACTGGAAGACATGGTGTACGAGCGAACCATCGAACTACGGACCATGGTGAACGCCATGGCCGGACGCGAGAACCACATGGCGGGACTGAAGACGGTTGTCCGGAAACTTAGGGCGCAACTGGCAGAGGCCGGGATGAAGCCCGTTGCGGACGACACCATCTCCAAACTGGATTTCTTGGGTGATATCACCAAGCGCAACCAGGGGGATATTGAACTGGAAGAGACCCCCCCCCAATTGGAAAGCCTGGTCCGGGAACGCTCAGTTTCGCTGGCTGAACAGAGTGCCGAAAGGAACCTGCTCAGTGCCATGATGAATGTCCTGGAAGACCTGCAGGCCAGCAAAACAGGTCTTGAGGCTTCGAACCGGGCGCTGGTGGCCAGCAACAAGGATTTGGACGCCTTCTCGTATTCAGTGTCCCACGATCTGCGGGCTCCCTTGCGCCACATCGCGGGCTTTGTGGATCTGCTCAGGGAATCCAGCGCCGAATCCCTCGACCCGGATGGCCATCGGTTGTTGAATGTCATTACCAAATCAACGGAGAGGATGGGGAGCCTCATTGATGACCTTCTGGATTTCTCGCACACCGGGCGGGTGGAACTGAAACTGGTCAACCTGGACCTTCAGATACTTGTCGGTGGAATCGTTCAGGAGGCGATGGCGCAGGCCAAGGACCGGGATATCGACTGGGAGGTGGTGGCTCTTCCGGAGGTGCATGCCGACTGGGCGACCATGCGCCAGGTTTTCGTCAACCTCATCGACAATGCCGTGAAATACACCCGTAAAAAGAAACAAGCTCGAATCCAGATCGGAATGATCCCGGGCAGGGAGGGTGAACAGGTTTTTTTCGTCAAGGACGACGGGGTCGGTTTCGACATGGATTATGTCGACAAGCTGTTCAGCGTGTTTCAACGTCTTCATTCCCAGGAGGAATTTGAAGGGTCGGGCATTGGTCTGGCCCTTGTCCGGCAAATAGTCCACAGGCACGGAGGACAAACCTGGGCCAAAGGATCGGTTGGAGGAGGGGCAACGTTCTTTTTCTCGCTGCCTCTGGACAAAACCGGAAAATTCGGGGGAGGGACGCAACATCGCGCTAACCCGATTGAAACTTCGTTAATCCTCGCCCGGAGGGCGGAATTTTGAGATAACCAGGAAGTTGCGACGATGAAAACCCGGCTGAACATCCTCCATCTCGAAGACGATCCGAACGACATCGAGCTTGCCCGGTCCATGCTGGTCAAGGAGCTGGACGGCTGTACCCTGGTTCCAGTCGAGACGCGCGCCGAATTCATGGCCGCTCTGGAAAACATGGAGTTGGATCTGATCCTGGCGGATTATTCCCTCCCTTCGTTCGACGGGTTGACCGCGCTGGCCCTGGCCAGGGAACATCGCCCTGAAGTCCCTTTTATCCTGGTTTCGGGGCAGCTGGGGGAAGAGTTGGCGATCGAGAGCCTGAAGGCTGGCGCCACGGACTACGTCCTCAAGGGGCGGTTGTCCCGCCTCGGACCAGCGGTGCGCCGGGCATTGGCGGAAGCCAAGGAGCACCTTCACAGGAAACGGGCGGAAGAGGGCCTCAGGAACGCATTGGTCGAAGTGCGGAATCTGAAGGATCAACTGGAAGCCGAAACCACCTACCTTCGTGAAGAAATCCGATTGGCCGAACCCCAGGGGGACATGGTCTGCATGAGCGAACAGATGAAATCCGTCCTGGTGCATGCGGAGCAGGTAGCTGATACGGGATCAACGGTTCTTATTCTCGGAGAAACAGGGACGGGAAAGGAGTTGTTGGCCAGGTTGATCCATAAGATGAGCGGGCGCAAAGGCCGCCAGCTTGTCATTGTGAACTGCGCCGCCATGCCCTCCACTCTCGTCGAAGGTGAGCTGTTCGGCAGGGAAAAGGGTGCGTATACGGGCGCTGATACACGGCATATTGGCCGGTTCGAAGTGGCACATCGTTCCACGGTTTTCCTGGACGAGATTGGCGAACTGTCCATCGAAACCCAGGCCAAGCTGCTTCGATTTATTCAGGAGGGACAATTCGAAAGGCTCGGGAGCACGAAGACCACTTCGGTTGATGTGCGTATCATCGCGGCCACCAATCGCAACCTGGAGCAGGAGGTGGAGAAAGGATCCTTCCGTGAAGACCTTTACTACCGCCTCAACGTTTTCCCCATTACGGTTCCTCCCCTGCGGGAAAGAGAGGAGGACATCCCACCTCTTGTCTGGGAATTCGTGGAGGAGTTTTCCGAGAAAATGGGCAAAAGGATTGAACGGGTTTCCGGCAAGAGCATGACGACCCTTCAAAACTATTCCTGGCCCGGTAACGTCAGGGAACTGCGCAACACCATTGAACGGGCCATGATTCTGGCATCCGGCGATACTCTTCACATTCCCGCTCCTCGTCTGGGTCCCGGGTCCCTTGGCACGGACCTGACGCTCGATAATTGCGAACGAAACCACATCATCGATGTCCTGGGACGAACAGGCTGGCAGGTCAGCGGCAAGAACGGCGCCGCTGGAATACTCGGTCTCAAACCCACGACCCTCGAATCCAAACTGGCGAAGCTCGGCATCAAGCGGCCGGATCGCACTTCCCGATAATTCGGGACCATCCCGATATTTCGGAAAAAATTTTGTGTCCGGAAGGACATGTATGTTTATTGAAGAATTCATAAAATAAACCACAGCACCTTGTTATGCAGTTCTGGATAGGCTTTTCCAGGTAGGCACACGCCGTGCAATTGCGCGAGTGTTCGTACATCTGGTTGGGAAGGGATTTTCTAAACCAATGTGTGCGGATCGGACTCCTAGTACACATGCCGAGGATGCCGGAATGTTGCGACAAGTTAAACTTGAACATTCCGGATCCTCAACTGGAACCCATTCGGTTTTTGCTACGGGCTGGGTGAGTGACAGTGCATGGAGGAGTTGAATGATGACCGGTGCCTTTGTTTGGCAACCCGATGGCAATCTACGGCGGATCTTGATCGTACCCTGAATCCGATTCGTTCCGGTCGGTTCTTGGTGGATCTTGGCTACGCCGAGGTGCCGGTCATCATATTTTCCCTGGCTCCCGGGATTTGCCCGTCCTCCCCAAGGGGACAGGTCCTCTTGCTATTGCCCTATATGAAATCCCGGGAATAGGTGCATTTCCAGGAGAAGAAGACATCTCCCGATAGTTCGGGAATCTCCCGATATTTAGGGACATCAAACCCCGCCCAATGGTCGTCAGACCTCCTGCGCTGTGCACATAAAACAAATAAATAAATATACTTATGGCGGTCTTGTTGAGCGGCCGAACCTTGGCTCATCTCCTGCAACGGCAAGAGTATTCCAGTTGGCCGGAATGGCCCTAAAGGAGATCTTCATGGATAATCACGTTAGATATCTCTTGCTGGAAGATGAAGTAAAGGACGTGGAGCTGGGCTTTGGGCTCGGCACGACCGACCTGCTCAACCAACCCGTCCCTCGCGAGGATCTCCAGGCCGGTATTCGCCATGCCTTCCCCGGGAAATCCATCCAGGAACATTTTGTCGACCACGGTGAGACGAATGAACAAATGGTAAATACAACAAACCCGGAGCCCGGGGCGGCTCAGCAGGAAGTGGTATTGCGCCTGGCCTGGGCCTGCGGATATCGGGATGATGAAATCCGTCACCATGCTGTCCGGGTTGCCAGGTATTCGAATCTCATGGCCAGGAATCTGGGCTTGGACAGGGATTTTTCCGATCTGATTCTATTGTCGAGCACACTTCACGACATCGGCAAGATTGGCATACCTGACAGTATCCTGATGAAGGAAGGGCCGTTAACCCCGGAGGAAAGGCTGGTCATCGAACGACACGCCATCCTGGGCCATGAAATCCTGTCGGGAGAAAAAAAGGCCATGGGCTTGTGGGACCTAACCGGCCTGGGCCAGATTTTTCCGGCTGGCGGAATCGACCGGCACCCGCTGCTGGGAATGGCTGCTGCCATCGCCAAGGGACATCACGAGCGCTGGGACGGGTGGGGTTATCCCGAGGGTCTGGAGCGGGAGGCCATCCCCCTGGAGGCCCGTATCGTGGCGCTGGCGGATGTGTTTGACACCCTGCGTTCGGTCCGGGTCTATAAACCGTCTTTTTCGGAAGAAAAGTCGACGGCGATCATCCTGGAGGAGGCCGGGCGTCATTTCGATCCCGACGTTGTCGCCGCGTTCACGGAAAATTTCGACGACGTGCGCAGGATCGACAACCAGGCCATGCCGGCTGGGACCACGGTTCAGGCCTGGAAATGATTTGCTGAAGACGCGTCAGGATGCTTTCAGGACGATCATCGTAAAATCATCATCGATCAGTTCATCCTTAACAGGTTCACCGTTACTCCCACTGGTGATGTTGGTGTAGGCACCCCTGACGTGTCGGGACACCGCCTTGCTTATTGCCGTGATGATACAGGCTGCAGAACGGTCAACACATGCCCGGACGGCCGCTTCGAGACCCACCTCGGTAAACTCGTTGTCGTCGCTGTCGTGGGCCTCGGTGATGCCGTCGGTGTAGATGACCATGACGTCGCCGGGGTTGAAAAATACGGTGACTTCCGGATATTCCATCTGGGGAACAACGCCCAGGGGGGTGCCTTGGGATTGAAGCCATTCGGCGGTGCCATCGGCGCGCAGCAGCAAGGGAGGGTTGTGTCCGGCGCCAGCGTAGACTATTTGCTTTTGCTGGCCGTCGATCCTGGCCAGAAACAGGGTTGCGAATTTATCCGGTTCAGTGCTGTTGAACAAGGCGGCGTTGGCTGCGGCGAGCATTTCGCCAGGGTTGTTATTGATGGTGGCCAGGGTGCGCAGGGACGCCTGAATGTTGCTCGCCAGGAGGGACGCGGGCAGGCCTTTGCCCGAAACGTCGGCTACCACCAGGCCGATGGAACCGTTCTCCATGGGAATGGCGTCGTAGTAGTCGCCGCTCACCCGGAGCGACGGTTTATTGATGGCGGCAATTTCGAAGCCGGGCAAATCGGGCATTTCACTCGGCAGCAGCCTTTGCTGAATATCCCTGGCGGCAGCCATCTCTGCCTCCAGTTCGTTTCGGGCAATCAACTCATCAATGCCCTCGAAACCCACCTGGGCGATCTCCTGGCATGATTTTGCCACCGCATTGCGGAACAGGTTCACCTGGGGCAGATCAAGGCCGATGGCCCTGGCCATTTCGTCAACCTCGCGATCGACAGTTTCGGCCAATTCCGCCAGGGTGTCGGGGTTGATGCCGAAGGTCAGGGCGAGTTCCGCAAGAGGGGCCGGAGGATCACCGTCGCCGTTGGCGCCGGATGTTATGGCCCGGCTAATGGCGATGGCCTTGCGCAGCAGCCTCACGTGCTTTGCGGTTTCCGGAGGAATTTCGTCGATCGACACGCCAACCGGCGAGTATTGAATGATATCGGCGAATAGACCCGGAAGTTTCCAACTGGTGAGAATCCGGGATCCCAGTTCCGCGTGATGAAAACCAAAGATATCCAGTTCCGCTTCGTGCAAGGGAACGCGAGCCAGCTTTGCTCTCTCCAGCGCTTCCTTGAATTCGGTGTTCGCATTCTGGTCGAGGGCGGAGAGGCCGATCGTGTGCAACAGACCGACAAGGTACATGTCCTCAGGATTAACTCCACCTTGCCGTTGGGCCAAATAGCTTGCGCAACTGGCGGTCCCCAGGGAAAAACGCCACAGATCGAGCCGGTTCAGGCCACCATTGGGGTCGTCCGTGGGCTTCATGTCATGCATCCCCATGCACAGCGCCATATTCCTTACGCGGCGCAATCCGAGTCTGACCAGGGCCAGTCGCAGGTCGCTTATCTCCCGACCGGGCAGCAAGAAGGCACTGTTGGCCACGGCCAGAAAACGCATGGCCAGCACATTTTCACTTAGAATGACCTGGGTCAGTTTTTCAAAATCACAATTGGGGTCGGAGGTGAGGACCATGACCTGGGCCGCGAGGGCCGGCAGGCAGCCAACCTCTTTAAGGAGGTCCGCAATATGGAACGTGCGTTGAGAAATAGTCATGTTGGGAGTCTCCGCCATGAAAGGGTGGCACTATGCTCGTCCAAATGGGCATTTCGTCAATATTGTTCCGTATTGCTACTTAATAATTATCGGCCCACATCAGTTCAGCTTAAGTTGTGGCTTTGAAATTGTGTTTTTCATCCCCGACACTTTCCATGGGCCCTTAATTCACTTTTAGTAGGCCATCTTCAATCCTTGGCCCAGGTTCCGGGGTAGTGCCCGGGTTTTCACCTTCCTGTCGTAGTACTCCGACCACCGTGGAGGCAGCTCACACCTGGTCCGGAACAGCCTTTCTCCCAATAGTTCCCCGGTTTCCATCGGCCGGTCCGTTATCCCCCGCACCATGGCCGGCGTCAGTGAAATAGATGAAGAAATCGGTGTCCTTCACCACCGCGACAAGATGATGGATGGGAAAATACGGACTGAACTCAAATGACTCGAAGCCGTCGACGACAACTTCCCCGACCGGAGGGCTGTTCTGCATCATCAGGCTGTGGAACAGCAGGCAATGGCGGCCCAGCCTCGAGATGTGGCGATTGACGGTCTCGGGAGCCACTTCCAGATCCCGGGCAATCTGGCGGTTGGCCATCCCGCCGGTTGTTTTCATGAGGATCTGGGCGCCCGGGATTTCCGGTTGGGTATTGAAGAAGTCGCCATGCCCGGTCCACCGCAAGAGGTGGACCGGGCACAATCTCAAAGGCACAACCCATCAGTCCGGGTCGGCTTCGCCATCGTCGTCGTGCAGGTTGTTCCGAGCCTCCAATTCCTGGACAGCCTGGACAAAATGCTGCACGGCGGGCATGTCCATCGTCCAGTCGACGCCGTAAGCGGCGCCGGCGATGGTGAAGGCGGCGGTGAAGGGGATGGGGTTGCCCTCGATGGCGGCGTATTCCTCGTCATCGAGCTCTTCCATCCACTCGGTGACCCAGGCCAGGATGGCCATCAGGTCGCCGGTGACCACCTGCTGGCAGGCCGGGCCGGCCTTGGCGGCCGCGGCGGCGATCCTGGGATTGGCGGCGCCCCGGCGCTGGCTCGTCAACTGGATCATGTGGGCCAGGTTGGCGGGGTTCGGGTCGGCGCTGAGGATCAGGTAATCGCCCTTGGCGGCCAGGTTGATGCCGGGGGTAACCTTGCGCAGGAAGGAGATCATCTGCTCGGCCTCCAGGCGGCCCGTACCCGAAAGGCTGGGGTTCATGGGGTCGGCGGACAGCTGGGCCAACTTTTCGGCATCGAAGGCGATGGTCCAGCTCTGCACCTCGGTTCCGGCCACCTTGCCGGTGGGCATCTTCTTCAGGCCGATGCCGATGTCCGCGGCCGACAGGCCGTTGAACAGGGCGGCGAATCGGGCCAGATCGCCCGGGGCGTCATCGCTTTCCATGATCATGTTCACGGCCATGCCGACGTCGGTCATGGCGATCGAGGCGGCCACGGGGTTGGCGAACAGGTCGATGGAGTCCAGGTAGCTCTCCATCCAGGCGGCGTAGGCGGCCCCCTGTTCGGGCGGCATCCCGGCGATCTGTTTGTTGATGTTCGCGCGATAGAATTCGCGGAAAACCCCGAACTGGCGGGTCTGGTCCAGGGCCATGGCCTGCAGGATGTCCCCGCCGCCGGGCAGGAGCCGCGTCAGCTGCAGGGCGCTCTCGAAGGAGGGCTGCGGCCCGGGATCCAGCGGGCTGCCCGGGATGGCGGCAAAACCGGTGTGAAGGGTCAGTTCCTCGCCCTCAATGCGTAGGGCCAGATCGATGCGCCGGGCCGAATCCATGAGGGCCCGGGTCATGTCCTGTATGGCGGCGACTTCTTCGGGATCCATGGGCGGGGCAGTACCCGCGGCGGCGCCGGTGTCGGGCGGGGCCGGAGCGTTGGCCATGGCGCCGAGCCCCATCTCGGCCATGGGGCGGTAGGCGGCGATGACCATCTCCAGGTCAAGAGCCGCCGAAAGGAAACCGTCGCCCAGGCCCAGGGCCAGGTCGGGAACGGTGCCGGCGGGGGTGTAGTCCGGGTCCATGGAAAAGGCCAGGTAGCCGCCTTCGGAGACCTGGACCGTTCCCTGCGTGCCGATTTCCTGGATCATTTCCTGGGTGACGGCCTCGGACAGGGGAACGATGAAGGTGAACGGAGGCTGCACGCCGCCCCCCATGGGAGGCAGCCCCAGGGTCATGACCACGGGACGGTCGGGAGCGGCGAACTCGCCGAATTGCGGCATGAATTCCCCGAGCATGGTGGCCAGGTCGGCGCGGTCGCCGTCGCCTTCGTCCAGCATGTCCGCGATGGCCCGCCAGTGGAGATCCAGCTCATCCAGGGAGGACACCGCCACGATCAGGGCGGGTTCGGCGGGCAGGAGTTCCTGCAGCTCCGGCGGCATTTCGAAGGCGATTTCCGCACTCCAGCCGGTTCCGGCGATCAGCAGGGCCAGGCATCCCGCCAACAGGGCACGCTTCAACATGGGGGCCTCCTCAATAGTCTTCGGGTTCGGAAACGGCGCCGGAATTTTCCACCGGCAGCCGGTACTTGTCCGGGTGCTGCTCGAGCACGGCGCGCAGCCAGGCTTCGGGATACCCCTTTTCACGGGGCTGCCCGTTTTCATCCTTCACGAATCCATCGTTGTACTTGGTCATCAGATACTCGCCCAGATCGCGCCACTTGTCGACCACGTCCTCGGCGTGGGTGACCGAGTAGTCGGTCAGGTAGCGGGTCATCAGGGCCCGGTCGGAAGACGCCAGTTCGACGGCGGTCTTTTCGATGGCCGGCTGCAGGTCCAGGAAATCGCCCTCGAGCTCGGCCTGGACGATCCGGATGTCGTCGATCATGTACGAGTATTTCAGGTTGGCGTAGTTGGACACGAAGTTGAACACCCACCAGGCGCTGTCCCAGCCGAACTTGCCCAGGCTGCCGGTGGCGAACGACGTGGGCACCGCGGAAATCCCGCAGTACAAGGGCACGTAGCAGGTGGCATAGGTGTCATCGACACCGTACCAGGTCAGTCCGCCGACGGGGTCCGGCAGCCAGGCCCGCGATTGGGTGACCATCGAGAAGCCGGTCTGCTGGGTGGAAATGGGGCGTTCCCAGGTGTAGGCCTGCCCGTCGACTTCCCAGCCCATGGGCCGCCACCGGTTGGGGGTGGCGTAGGGGCCGGCGTCGACGCCGACGGTCATGTCGAATTCGGTGCCCTCGTAGTGGTCGCGCATCAGTTCGAACACGTCGGCCACGGTCAGCTTCCGGTCGGGCTTGATCCACAGGGGCAGGGGCTCGGCCCCGGCGACTCCGCGGTGAAAATCGGTCGGCCATTCCCGCGAGGGAGCGCAGCGGCGGTAGAGGCTCCACACGCGGG
>Ga0210065_1000061_pt1 | contig 34372 bp, 29 predicted proteins | sample Muzzi_PWB_D1_FD_185533 | JGI IMG/M metagenome (GOLD analysis project Ga0210065, IMG submission 185533) | Wetland microbial communities from San Francisco Bay, California, USA, that impact long-term carbon sequestration - Muzzi_PWB_D1 (SPAdes) | ecosystem: Environmental > Aquatic > Marine >... | reverse complement strand
AAACCGTGCACTATCTTGCCTGGCGGGATGCAGTTGCCGACTGGATGGCAGCTCCACGCCGGGGCGTCCCCTACACTGGCCTGCTGCCGCAAGACTAGTTCGTGACCCAGGCCCCTTTCTCAATCGGTTGCTTGCCTCGCGTACAGTTCGGCGCAGGCACCTTCGCCAGGGTACCGGACATCCTCCAGCAGTACGGTCATTGCGTCCTGCTGGTAACCGGATCACGCTCCTTCCCGTCAACCCCGCAGTGGCATGATCTCATCGCGGCATTCGGAAAGCAGGCTGTCACCTGGCACCATGTCACTATCGAGGGTGAACCGTCACCACAACTCATTGATGAGATTGTCGCCGGGCATGCCGAAGCCAGCATTGACGTTGTACTGGGTGTGGGCGGCGGCAGTGCACTGGATGCCGCCAAGGCCATTGCCGGTCTGCTGCGTGTGCACAACAGTGTCATGGACTACCTTGAGGGTGTGGGCCCTGAACGACCCTACGAAGGACCGGCTGTACCCCTGATTGCCGTGCCGACTACCGCAGGCACAGGCAGCGAGGCCACCCGAAATGCGGTGCTGAGCAAGGCAGGGGCGGACGGTTTCAAGAAATCCTTTCGCGACGAACAACTGGTGGCGGAGTACGCAGTGGTCGACCCCGACCTGTTGGCAAGTTGTCCACCCCGGGTCATCGCCGCCAATGGCATGGATGCACTCACGCAGTTACTCGAATCCCTTGTCTCCCTGCGGGCCAATGCCTTTACTGATGCCCTTGCCACCAGCGGTCTGCACGCGGTGCGCAGTGGCTTGCTGCCCTGGTATCAGAACCCTGCGGGAGAAATGGCAACAGCACGCGCACACATGGCCTATGCCGCACTGCTTTCCGGGATCACACTGGCGCACTGCGGGCTCGGCTCGGTGCATGGCCTGGCATCACCGCTGGGGGCGTTCTACCCTATCCCGCACGGAGTAGTATGCGGCACGCTGGTTGCGGCTTGCACCAGAGTCAACATCGATGCTCTCAGGTCACGCGCGCCGGACAGTGTTGCGCTCGATAAATATGCCGAGGCAGCCAGCATCCTCTGTGGCCGTATATTCGCGAGCCGCGAGGCCGCCTGGGACGGACTCGTCACGCTGCTCGATGAGTGGACCACTCTTCTGGAACTGCCACGACTGAGGAATTACGGCCTGGATGAACGTGGACTCGATCAAGTGGTTGCGCACTCGCGCGGCAGCAGCATGAAAACCAACCCCATCGTACTTACCGACGCTGAAATCAATGCCTGCCTGCAGGAACGCTTGTGAATAGTCATTCCGGGTTAGCCGCTACAGGACTCTGGAAAATGCTCGCCAGGCGAGCCATTGGTGACAGCGCTATGACCCAAATGCATTTCCATGCTGCTCGTAATGTAGTACGCTTGAAACAACAGGACAGTTAATATAATGTGCTGATTACGAATAATAAAACCTGTGGAGACCACCATGGAGCCCAGATATAAAGATCGTCGTGCCTATAAAAAAATAGCCGACTTCCCGTTTCTGACAAAAAATGGCATAGCGTACAGAGAAAGGCGCCGGTACGTTGACCGACGGGACTGGAACAAGCAGACCGCCTGGTTCAAGGCCTGAAGACAATTAAAGAGGTCTTCAATAACATTGCACAGGCATCGCCCTGTGCGGCATCTGCTCATGCATAACAAACCACACCGGGTTCAACGGTAGGCCTATTGGCGTATCTGATTCTTCGGTAATGGCAGTGGGTTCCATTATCTGATACCCGCCCATAACCCTGTTGTAAAACCCGACTGCTTTCTCCACATCAGGAACGGATATTCCAGTATGCGAGAATGTTCCTGGATAAGTAGTCATGGTTATTCCCTGTATTGGAAAGTAACACCGCATTCAGCGGCTTGTCTGCAGCAATGCGTTGTTAGCCAGTTATTGTTTGATCATCTCTAGCAGAGCCTTCGCCACGAGTGCCGATGACGCCGGATTTTGGCCGGTTATCAAGTTGCCATCAGTTATGACATATGGATGCCAGTCGTCGGCCTTTGAATAGTTTGCCCCTTTCGCCTTTAACTCGTCTTCAAGCAGAAAAGGAACAACATCTGAAAGTTGAACGGCGTCTTCCTCAGTGTTGCTGAAACCGGTTGCAGACTTTCCCTTTACCAGGGGAGAACCGTCGGGGGCTTTGGTGTGCCGGAGTGCCGCTGGTGCATGACAAACCGCAGCAACCGGCTTTCCAGAGGCATACATTGCTTCAATCAAGGCGATGGAGTTACGGTCTTCTGCCAAATCCCACATTGGTCCATGCCCACCAGGATAAAACACTGCATCGTAATCAACAGGCGAAATATCTGATAATTTCATCGTATTCTCCAGAGCCGTTTGAGTGGCCCTGTCTCCCTTGAAGCGTTCAGTTGCTTCTGTTTGGAAGTCAGGCTCATCACTTTTTGGGTCCAGAGGTGGCTGTCCTCCATCAGGTGAGGCCAGCGTGATCACCGCGCCAGCATCTGCCAGCTCGTAATAAGGAGCAGCAAACTCTTCCAGCCAGAAACCGGTTTTCTTTCCGGTGTCGCCGAGTTGGTCATGAGATGTGAGAACAATGAGTACTTTCATATAGACTTTCCTTTTTGATTCGATAATTGTCTGAGATATCTGCCTTACGTTTGAGCTGCGCCGCACGCGTTGACACGATTTTCCCCGACTTCATCCCGCATGCATGCGCTCCAGCGATATGTCAGGGCTCGCGCCACCGTTCCAGCGTTCCGGTACCGCAGACTTCCACCACCAGCCATTGAATGGGTCTGTGTGGAAGCCGGCTCGCGAGCTTCGACCCAGCCAGGCCACGGCTCGCATTCTCCACAATAACCTTGAACTCCTCGGCACAGCGATGCGCAGTTGGGTCAGGGTCAATAATCTCGCACCTGATCGCGCCAGGTGCAGGACGAAGTGCAACCACGCCGTCAAGCATTACAACCCCCTCGCAACGGTCGAGCACTACCGCCGCTAACGCCAGGACCTGCTCCGAAGAGGTGTCGTCAACAACCAGTGCGTGCTTGTACGTGGACATGCCCTGACTCCTGTCAGGAAGCCTGGAAGTCAGTGTCACCTGGTGACTTGCAGGTCATGTATAAAATTTACATCCATTAGCATTAGTAAGTTCTCATATTACAAAGCCTGATGAGATTTACATAGCTGGAAAGAAAATACTAATGGGCTGAATACAGCATAACCGGAAGTTTTGATAAATAAAATGCCGACACATGGCTCAATTTTCTGGTTATATAAAAAGGTAACTTACTTGAGTCTGTAATAAATCAGCATATGTTAACCTCGCTCATTAACTGGTATTTAATATACTTGTATAAAGATATCAACCTACGCTATAAATAGACATATACAAGTCGCATTACGATGTTGCACCCGGAGGTAGAATCATGCTGCGAATCCATGTATCGATGAAATTTACCGATCAGCCAGTCAAGCGCACACCGGTGACTCTCTTCCTCGACACCGATCCCGAACATCCGATCGAGGGCGTCACGGACCGTAGCGGTTTCGCTACGTTCGACATTCCTGCTGCCAGCGGCAAGGTCGTGGTCAACGGTACCGCCAGGCACCACGGTCGCCTGCAGGGCGATATTGAAATCAACCTCTGGTCGCCGACCGACGCCCGGGTGGTTGACGAATATGGCGCACCTGGCGGGGGCGGCAGCAGCAGTATTGCCTATCCCGGGATGCAGACGCGCACCCTCAAGGTCAATGAACATGAAGTACTGACCGACAGCGAAGGTTATCTGGTTAATCTTGACGACTGGTCCGAGGGCTTCGTGCGGGCCGAGGCCGGCTACGAAGACCTTGAGCTGACTGATGAGATCTGGGAGGTTATCCGTTTTCTGCGGGACTTCTACGAGCAGCATGGGGTACAAGCCAATGTGCGCGAGATCATTAAACACTTTCGCAGGCTTTGGGGGCCGGATCTGGGTAATAACCACTACTTGCACAGCATATTTCCGCGAGGTGGACCGCAAAAACAGGGTAACCGGCTGGCGGGGCTGCTACGCACCAAGGGTGAGCACTAGCCAGCAATCGTTCCTAAGCAATATGCAATAGCCGCACCATGGCCCTGTGATTGATAATCAGATCAGCCAGCGTATAGGTGTCCAGCACGGCATAAAATGCCTGCGTCGCTTTATGAAAGACGCTGCGGAGCTTGCATGCGCTTTCGATACGACATTCCGAGGCATTTTGTGAAAAACACTCCACCAGCACACTGCCCGCCTCGGATTTACGTACCACATCACCAATACGAATACGGTCCGGATCGAGTTTCAGCCACACCCCGCCTCCCCTGCCGCGGGTAGTGTCCACATAACCCTCATCCGCCAGAAATGAAATAACCTTCATTAAATGGTTCTTGGATATGCCATAGGCATTCGCAATATCGCCGACTGCCGCTCGCTGGTTACTCTGCGTACCAAGGTAGATCAGAACGCGTAGTGAATAATCTGTAAAGGTCGTCAATCGCACTGAGAGTTCCTGGATTCATCCTGCCATCGTGCCGGCTTGAGCCAGCCTGGCTGCACTGCCGGATATTCGCCAGCGATACACATAGATTTCTGGCGGTTTTTAACCGGCGATTATGTTTGTAGTATATTATATACCTTTTTAAGCTGCTGTACTGATAGCAACATAACCCGAACGCAGATTGAATCACAATGACGACACCAGTAATGAACATTGACGATCCCGACGCCAGATCCAGTTCCAGGATCGCACTCTTCGATCTCGGTTTCAGGCCTTTCTTTCTGTTTGCGGGTATTGCCGCGTGCCTGCTGGTGCCACTGTGGATATACGCTTATATATCGGGCAACGCTGAGTTTCGTTATTACAGTGCCTTGACCTGGCACAGCCACGAAATGATCTTTGGCTACACTGTAGCGGTCATCGCAGGATTCCTGTTGACGGCGGTGCGCAACTGGACCGGTCTGCAAACACCCGGCGGAACAGCATTGGGAGGTCTGGTGCTGCTGTGGCTGGCGGGCCGGGTAGTGCCGTTTTTTTCCGGCACCTTGCCACACGGGGTCATTGCGCTTGTGGACGTGGCGTTTCTTCCGGTGCTCGCTGTCACCCTGTCGGTTCCTCTGATACGACGTCGGCAGAAGCACAATCTTGTCTTTCTGCTGGTGCTCACTGCCCTGACCGTGGCCAATATGATGGTACACATGCAACTACTCGGGTTGACGCAATCGACAGCGAGCCGTGGCACCTGGTTTGCCGTTTACCTGATTGTGTTGCTGATCGCGATTCTCGGAGGCCGGGTCATTCCATTCTTTACCGAAAAGGGTATTGTCGGGACCACGACCAGACAATGGAAACCGGTTGAAATCCTCGCATTCGGCAGTTTGATCGTCCTGGTAGCGCTCGAGCTCACGGATGCCCCGCCGCTCGCAGTGATTCTTATCGCGATACTCGCTGCAATCGGGCACAGCATACGGCTGTTCGGCTGGTACCGGAACGCGGTCTGGACCGTCCCGTTACTCTGGGTTTTGCACCTCGGCTATGCCTGGTTGGTGGCCGGCTTCCTGCTGCAGGCACTGTCTGCCGCCGGGCTGATCAACCCGATGCTGGCCATCCATGCATTCACCACGGGCGGCATCGGGACGATCACGCTGGGCATGATGGCGCGCGTTGCTCTGGGTCACACGGGCCGTTCATTGCAGGTCGGGACGGCCATGACCCGGGCGTTTATCCTGATCACTATGGCAGGTATCGCCCGGGTATTTTTACCTGTCATCGGCCCTGACTACTCGCGCGCATGGATTGTCCTGGCTGGAATATTCTGGAGTGGGGCATTTGCACTATTCGTATTGTCCTATGCCCGCGTATTAATACAGCCACGGGTTGACGGGCGGCCCGGCTGAAAATAATAGCGCATCCATTCAAGATAGTGCCGCTTGTTGTATGCAGTTGCTGTGATCTGAAAAGCATCGCGTGACCCGGGCTGAAGATACAGGCCGGTTTCGGCCAGGGGTTGATCGGACAAGTGGCAGACAGCAGTCACCCCGTCAACATGGCTCATGTGCCGGAAGCACTTGATCGGGCGTCACTTGCCCGCAGCTGTGTAGAGTTTGTGCGTGGATCTGCAGGCGTTTTATGTGCTGCTTAATGCTCATGTGTAGCCTCTCCGGATGGCTTAAAACCCGGGAATCTGGATACCGCGTATATCGCATGGCAGGCCGTGCAGCTTTCTATTAAACGGTAATAATGGAAGGTGGCGAGCTGCTCGTCACGATTGGTGGCAGCCGCTTCAAGTTTCTTTGCCTCAAGATGAAAACCGGAATCCAGCCTCTTAAAGTATTCGGGTAATGAAACATTGAGCTCATTTCTCTGCGCTGGAGTAAGTTTCTGATCAAGAATGTAACTCGCTCTTATCTGTGCACTAGTATCGGCCACGTTTTTCCAGTCAGCGGTTGCAATTGCTGCCGCCAGTGACTGAATACCAGTAAGGAGCGCTCGCATTTCTGCGCGAAGCACTTCAATGAGTTCCGGGGACAATTGAAGATCGTTTTTTGCCGGATGTGGTTCCTGTGCACTAGCTGGCACGTAGCAAAAAACCATCGTAATGAGAAATATAAAGGTAGTATGTTTCAGAAAAATCATAGCGCGTCCCTCTGTAGATTCTTCAGGCACATCTCTCGCATCAGTTACCCGGCTCTACTGTATCATCCCGGCAGTGCTTGCTTGACAAAATCGCTACACAGTTAAAACAACAGCACTCAGGGATAAACAGTGCCACGCAAACTGACACGAACAAGCCGGCAAATCGTCCCCAGGGATCGAACACTCACCATTAACGGTGTCGTCGGAGTGCGCCTGCGATTGCTGCACACATCCTGCAATTTTAAACTTCATCGATAGCTACCAGGGAACTAATCGGGTACTGAATCACACTGCGCCCTGTTTTCAAATGCCTCACCCAGCCATGCCCTGGTGCGTTTTTCGAGAAGACTGCACATGCAACAGTCGGTACAGGCAGGGGTACCTCTTGCCGCCAACGGCAGCTCTGATTCCAGCAACTTGTCAAGTTCGGTTTCGAACATTTCAACCGTGTCGACCACCGCGCGTGATGACTCACCCAGTGTCGTGAGCATAGCTTCAGTCAGCCTGGTGATCCGGCTGAAGATATCATTGAGATCCTGGCAATGCTCCACCGTGTTTGCCTCACCGGCCATTTCATTCAGCCTGTCCACCAGCGCCCTGATACGCCTGTCCGTCTCCGGCATACCGGTCAGATACCTGGATTTCCAGCGTATTGCTCGCATCACTTGTCCTCCGTTATCGTGCGCGCCTTTCCAGGCGTCGTTACCGCCGGTACTTCGGCACCACGGCAGAACGTCTCCATGTCGCGCAAACCACTGTCAGTTCCCGGATTCGCGCTCTGAAAGAATCCCCGGGATGCGTACTGTTTGTACGTAAATGGCCTCAGCGGGCGCGTTCAGCCACCGGTTGCACCAGTTTATAGTTTTCATTGCGCACAGCCTGCAACAGCTGGTCAACATTATCCACCGGCACCCCGACCATGTTGAGCGCATTGGCACCCAGCGCCAGGCTGGACTCGATCGCCTCCGGAAAAGCCTGCGTGGCGCCGGCCTGCAGCAGATCGCCGGCAGCCTTGAGGTCGCGGGCACGGGCGATGATGGGCAAATCAGGATAACTATTGCGCAGGTGCGAGACGGCACGCAGCGCGGTGGGACCGTGATCGATCGTCAACACGACCAGCGCCACATGCTGTACGCCGGCCGCGGTCAGCAGATTCAGGTCGCCGACATCACCATAATACACGGGGAAACCGTCGGCCTTGCCCCTGGCAACAGTGGCCGGATTGGTATCGAAGGCAAGGAACGGCACGTCACTGCGTTGCAGCAGCACGGCAACCGAATGGCCGACGCGGCCGTAGCCGCCGAGGATGACCCGGACTTTGCTTTCCCCGTTCCCGGCATGGTAGCGGTACGGCTCCCCCTCCGGCAGCGGCTTCTCTGCACGGCGCGCCAGCGCGTCACCGGCCCGCACCAGTAGCGGTGTTGCCAGCATGCTCACCGAGATGACGCCGATAGCGACAGTAAAGGTGGCCTCATCGATCACATTAAGCACTTTGGCTGACGAGAACAGCACAAAACCGAACTCTCCACCCTGTGCGAGCATAAACGCAACGCGTGACGCCTCGATGCGCGGCAGACCGAATGCCAATGCCAGAAAAAACAAGACCACCACCTTGATAACCACAATGACCAGAATGTGCTGTGCAAACAGTCCCGGCTGTGCGCCGATCGCAGGCAAGTCAATGGACATGCCCACGGCAACGAAGAACAGACTCATCAGCAAGCCCTTATAGGGTTCGATCAGCGCCTGTATCTGTACCCTGTAACGCGATCCGGATAACAGTATCCCCATCATGAAGGCACCCAGCGCCATCGACAGGCCAGCCTGGTGCATCGCCCAGGTGGCGAAGAATACCGCCAGCATGACTACCATGAAAAAGCCTTCACGATTGTGCTGGCGTGATAGCCGTTCCAGCGCGAATGGCACGACATATCGCCCGAACCCCCACACCAGGCCCAGCATGCCAGTAACTATGGCGATCTGTTCCCACAAGGGCACCGTGGACAACAGCGCGCCGCTGTCTGAGAAAATCGGGACCAGCACCAGCAGTGGCACAATCGCCAGATCCTGCATCAGCAGCACTGCAAAAGCGGTACTACCATGCCGGCTGGCGATTTCGCCACGGTCCTGCAGCAGTTGCATGACATACGCCGTCGAGGACAGGGCCAGTGTCAGCCCGATCAGCAACGATACCTTCCACGACGACTGGTACACCGCCACATAGGCAGCAATGACCACACCGGAGAGCAGGATTTGCAGTGTGCCGAGCCCGAACATGTTGCGCCGCAGTGCCCACAGACGGTCCGGCTTCATTTCCAGGCCAACCAGGAACAACAGCAGCACCACACCGAGTTCGGTGAAATGCCTGACGTCATCGACGTGGGTGGTGACATACGGCCCGGGGGAATACGGACCGACGATGATGCCCGCAACCAGTAACCCGAGTACCGAACCCAGACCAAGCTGTTTGAATACAACCACGGCGATCGATGTTGCAAACAGCAACAAAACCGCAGATAAAACGAATGAGTCGAGATCCATAAGCTGTAATCAGACCGGCACTACTGCCTGGACATCCGCCGCCAATTCGCGCCGCCCATGCAGCGCCAGGTGCAGCACCTCGCAGCCAGCCTCACGCGGGAACACCCTGCAGGCCGGATGCAGGAACCCGGGTGCTTCGTTGACCCGGGACAGTCGACCGTCAGCGATGGGAGACTGTGCCATGCGAACGGGCAGGAAACAACAGCCGCCGTTCGCCCGCACCAGCCGCAAGCCGATATTGAGCGCCGGGTCCTGGCATGCTGCAGGAAGCGGCGCGTGGCCGGGGTCAGGGTGGCACCGGCACGGTTACGCACGAACAACCTGGCCCCCGGATCAGCCTCCAGGTGCTGGATCCGGACACTGACTGTGGACCGGGTGACATGCAACCGGCTGACGGCTTGCAGAAAACTGCCGTGGGCAGCGATTGCCAAAAAGCGTGTGCCTGCTCAATGTCCATTGTAGTGCAGATACTGCATTCATATCGTATATATCGATATTTATATGCAATATATATCGCTTGTATAGTATTAGACCGCCCTAATATGATGCATATCCTGCCAACACAGGAGACAACAGTGACTTTTGCCCATGATGCCCTAATCCGTGATGAACCCACCCTGGCGCAGCTCGACCGCGACGAGGAAGGCTTCCTGCTCAATGCCGATGACTGGCATCCCGACTTGATCAATGCCTTTGCCGCCGAGGACGAACTTGAGATGACACCGGAACGGCACGAAGTCATCGCGTACATCCGCAGCTACTTCGAAAAGAATCTGAGTGTTCCGGAAGCGCGTACCCTGCTGAAACACCTGCATAGCGTGTGGGGCAAGGAAAAGGCCACGCGCCGTTATCTCTATCAACTGTTCCCACGCGGTTATGGTCAGCAGGCCTGCAAGATCGCCGGCATGCGCAAGCCGCGCAAGCTGATGCTGGACGTCTGACGTTCGTGTCTGCAGTTAACGTGTTTGGTGCCCTGCGCCGATTCGCCGGCATCGGCACCAACAGCAGCGGCCATCTGGAGAAGTGGGTGTCCGGTGCCGGTGGCCTGACCGGCATACTGGGCGTGATGCTAATCAGTCAGGCCTACCTGGGATTAAGTGGCAGTGCGGCGCTGGTTGCATCCATGGGCGCATCCGCGGTGCTGTTGTTTGCCGTGCCACACGGACCGCTGTCCCAGCCCTGGGCCGTGTTCGGTGGACATCTGGTATCTGCCGCCATCGGCGTAAGCTGTGCCCGGCTCAACGTGGATCCAGTCATCGCCTCTGCCCTGGCGGTGGCGCTGTCAATCAGCGCCATGCACTACTTGCGCTGTATCCATCCGCCAGGGGGCGCCACCGCATTGACCGCAGTGGCGGGGGGCGATGCGGTGCACATGCTGGGCTTTCATTACGTGCTGACACCGGTGTTACTGAATGTACTGGTTATCCTGCTGGTCGCGATGTTGTTCAATTTACCTTTTTCATGGCGCCGCTATCCGGCAGCGTGGGCACGAAAACAGGATTCGCAACGACTGGGCCCGGCATAAATGACACTGCCACCTACAGGGTGTAGTCGGGAATTAACGCCACCTGAATCCGCACCAACCGGAGAGATGTATGAGTAATTCACATGAACCCAAACGACCAGGACGCGCAGACTTTCAGAAAGCGCTGCAGAGCATGGGCACCTATATCGATATCACCGTGGATGACCTGATGTCACTGACGCTGCGGGCCGAGCAACTCGCCAACCGCCGCACGACCGAGGCCATCGGCGTATCCCGGGTAATGAGTCAGCCGGTACGCACCGTACATCCGCAAACGCCGCTGACCGAGGCCGCGCACCTGATGGTCAGCGAGCGCATCAGCGGCCTGCCGGTGGTCGACGACGACAGTAAACTGGTTGGCATTATTACCGAGGCGGACTTTCTGCGCGCCCTCGGGGTACCGGCGCATCAGCCGCACCACACTCTGTGGCAGACACTGGAATCCCTGTTCAGTCACCTGACCCGTCATGGCGAACTGGAGGCGCCGGACACGCCCGTCACCGAGCACATGGTGAAAAATGTGGTCTGTGTGCACCCCGGGCAGGACCTGCATGATGTGATCGAGGTGATGAAACGTAACAGCGTCAAACGCGTCGTCGTCTGCGACGACGAGCACCGGGTACTCGGCATGGTCACGCGATCGGATCTGGTACGTATTTTCTTTGATCGCTATACCCAAACAAGCCCGGCCTGAGTCATCGCGGGTTCGCACGCTGCCAAGCCTCGACACAAGGTGAGCGTGTACTGGTGGGCATCTGCGACGCTGCTGTCCTGGCCGACGGCCCTGCTCGAACCTTCGACCATCGGACCACAAGGACAGAAAGTAATTTATTTATTTTTCAATTTGTTACATTGAATTCACTTGCACGCTATGCACCCTGATGCATAACAATGCACAACTGATCCCCGCAACACTCCCACAGGAATTTCTGCCTTTCAATTCGGCGGCAAAATTATCAGTGCATAAACAGGCACTGGCGATTTTGCACCGGACAGTGACCGCTGCAACACAGAACACAGCATGGGTGAAGCGGCTGAACTACTGACTTCAAAGGCACATAACCCTGCGAGACGCATTATATTCGTTTAGTGTTTGGTACTATGCGCAGCACGTGGAATTGTATGCCACGATGGATCTGACCGACTCAGGGAGAAGGAATGTCATACCGCCTTAACCATACGGTGGTAAGCAAGACCACCGGGTTCATGCTGACCTTGCTGGTATTATTGTTCGCGTCTGTATCCGCAGTCATGGCCGCCGACTCAACACCGGATGACCTCGAGGCCTGGTCCGACTGGGTGATGGACGAGCACAAGGACTACGGCTGCCCCATTGTCTACAACGCCGCTACCCCACGCTGCAGTTATCCGAGCCGTCTGCAACTCGAGTTGAATAGTGACGGCGGTACATTCTCCCAGGTCTGGTCCGTGTACCGCGAATCGATCGTTTACCTGCCCGGCAACGTGGAGCACTGGCCGCTGGATGTCACAATCGATGGCAAGTCCGTCATCGTCATCAACCATCAGGGACGCCCCGCTATCATGCTTGATGCGGGCAGCTATACCGTGAAGGGCGTGTTCAAATGGAAGCTTCTGCCTGTATCACTGGCGGTCCCGCCTGAATCCGGCCTGGTCACGTTACATCTGGCGGGAAAAAACATTGCCCGCCCCGACATTCGCAACGGTCAGCTATGGCTGAGTGATAGCAAGGTACGCACAGAAACGGCCCGGCGCATTGACGTCAAGGTGTTCAGGAAGGTCACTGACGCCGTCCCGCTCCAGATGGCCACCCGGATCGAGCTTGAGGTATCAGGTGATCAACGTGAAATCAGTCTCACCGGTGCCCTGCCCGGCGACTTCAATCCGGTCGCCGTTAACAGCCGCCTGCCGGTTCGGCTCGAGGGCAATGGCCGCTTGCTGCTAAAGGTGCGGCCAGGTCGCTGGGTGATCGACGTTATCGGTCGTATGAACCGCGAAACACTGACACTCGACCTGGAAACCTTTCCGGAACCGTGGCCAGCGTCCGAACTGTGGGTGTTCGAGGCACGCCCCAACCTGCGGATGGTGAAGGTGGAAGAACCGGCCAGCATCGACGCCAGCCAGAGCGCCCTGCCCGAGGAATGGAAAAACCTACCCGCCTACCGGATGCAGGCGGGCACATCCATGGTGTTCGACCAGATCAGGCGTGGCGATCCGCAACCTGAACCCGACCAACTGGCACTGGAGCGCGACCTGTGGCTCGATTTCAGCGGTGACGGCTACACCGTCAGCGACCGGATCAGCGGCACCATGTCGCGTGGCTGGCGCATCAATGCCGGCGATGAGCTGTTGCCGGGACAGGTCACGCTGGACGGCAAACCGCAACTGATCACGCGCGCCGAAAACGGTGCCGTCGGTATCGAGGTACGCCAGGGCAATATCAATCTTGCCGCCGACAGTCGCATCGAGACGTCGGTGAAACAGATCCCGGCCACCGGCTGGGCGCACGACTTCAATAGTGTCTCCGCCAGCATCCATATGCCACCCGGCTACCGCGTGCTTGCCATTACCGGCGCCGACCACTCCCCCACCACCTGGCTCAGCCGCTGGACATTGCTCGACTTTTTTATCGTGTTGATCACCACCATTGCATTGTCCAGGATCCACGGCAAACGCTGGGGTGTTCTCGGCCTGGTCGGTTTTATCGCACTCTGGCACGAACCCGGCGCCCCGGCCTATATCTGGCTGAACCTGATTGCAACCTTGTCGATCATGCAGGCGCTGCGGAATACACGGGCGTATCCCTTTGTACGCAACTACCTGATCCTGTCCTCTGTTGCACTGCTAGTGGTGGCACTGCCCTTCCTGGTCGATCAGGTACGGAATGGCCTCTATCCGCAACTCGAACACGCCTGGCAATCGATGGGTGCCCAAACAGTCAGGCAGCGGGCAGCCCCGGCGAAGGCACCGGCCGAACAACAAAGACCCGCCAGCAGCAGGGTGAAGGAGTTTGCCGCGGACAGCTACAACGAGCTTTCCTCCCTCGCCCCCTCTCCCGAATACCGGTCGAAACAGCAATCCCTGCCGGACAGGCTGGCACAGGACCCGAACGCAAAGCTGCAGACCGGACCGGGACTACCCGAATGGGTCTGGAACAGCTACCCGGTCACGTGGAATGGTCCGGTGCAAAAAGGCCAGCAGCTGTGCATCTATCTCATCAACCCGTCGGTCAACCTGTTACTCAACCTGTTCCGCGTCTTCATCGTGGTATTACTGGCATGGAAGCTGATACGCGACCCCGTGAACGAACTACTGGCGCGCGCCAGGCAGGTTGCCACACCGGCCATGGTTCTGCTCATCGCCTGTGGCACGGCTTCCTTCCCGGACGATGGCCTCGCGGCGTACCCGCCGCCGGAACTGCTGAAAGAGCTGAAGCAACGGCTGCTTGAGCCGCCGGACTGCCTGCCACAGTGCGCGGGAATCCAGCAGATGTCGATCCGGCTCGACCCGGCGCAGGCAAGCTTTGTCCTGCAGGCCCATGCTGCGGAAGACCTCGCCATGCCATTACCGGTGCCGTTAAACGACTGGACACCGTCGAGCGTACGTATCGATAGTGAACCGGCGAGTGCCCTGTTTCGCGACGACGCCGGCATCTTGTGGGTGTACGTCGACAAGGGCGTGCATGAGATCGACGTGCGCGGCAACATTACGCACCTGCGTTCCTTGCGACTGGACTTCCCGTTGCAACCACACCGGATCGATGTCTCGGTTGATGGCTGGACAACCGATGGCACGGACACGTTGTCACCATCTATTCGTTCGATGACGTTCACGCGCGAACATGACGATGCGCCTGTCAACGTGTTTGACACGAAGTCGGACATCCCGGCGTTTGCACACGTCGCACGTCATATCCGCATGGGGCTGGACTGGCAGGTAGTCACCACGGTCACACTGGAATCCGGCACCGCGCTGCCAGCACTGCTGCGTATTCCGCTGCTCGTTGGTGAATCCGTCATTACAGACAATATCAAGGTAGATAACAACCAGGTGATTGTCAGCCTGAGTGAAGACAGCCGCTCACTGAGCTGGCTATCCTCGCTCGGGAAAAACGCCAGCCTGACCCTGACCGCGCCGCAGTCTCAACCGTGGTCCGAGACATGGAGTATGGAAGTCACACCGATCTGGAACGTGAGCTTCAGCGGTATCCCGGTGATCTATCACCAGCAATCCGGCGGCCAGTGGAACCCCGAGTGGCGACCCTGGCCCGGTGAGCAGGTGACAATGACCATCACCCGCCCGCAGAGCATCGAAGGCCAGACCCTGACCATCGAACACAGCCTGCTGACACTGACACCCGGCAAGCGCGCAACATCCGCGGTGCTTGCGCTGACACTACGCAGCTCGCAGGGCCAGCAGCACACCATCACCCTGCCACAGGATGCCGAGCTGGAATCGGTGAGCATCGATGCAATCGCGGTACCGGTCCGCCAGGACGGTAACCAGGTGACCCTGCCACTCAATCCCGGCAGCCAGGACGTAATCATCAAATGGAAAGAAGCACGCGGCATTGGCTGGCGTTTTGCCAGCCCGGAAGTCGAGCTCGGCATCGCCAGCGCCAATGCCCGCGTGGTAATCATCCCCGGTCATGACCGCTGGATCCTGCTGGCCGGCGGTATCCGCCAGGGGCCGGCCGTATTGTTCTGGGGTGTGCTGATTGTCATCGTGCTGATTGCAGTCGCGTTGGGGCGCATTAAAGGCACACCGTTGAAGACCCACTCATGGATACTGCTTGGCATCGGACTCACGACCGTGACACCGTTCACCGCCCTGTTGATCGCAGTCTGGATCTTCATGCTGTACGGACGTTGTCAAATTGCCGACCTTGGCAACGCGCTGCGGTTTAATATGATGCAGATCCTGCTGGTTATGCTAACGGTCTTCGCCCTGTCCGCCCTGTTTGGCGCGGTCTCCAACGGACTGCTCGGCAACCCCGACATGCAGATCGCTGGCAATGGCTCCTCGCACTGGCAACTGAACTGGTACCAGGACCGGATCGGCCGCACTATTCCGCAAGCCTGGATCGTTTCTGTACCCGTGCTGACCTACCGGGTACTGATGCTCGCCTGGTCGATGTGGATGGCGTTTGCGCTGATAAACTGGCTGAAGTGGGGCTGGGGGTGTTTCTCGAAAGACAAGCTGTGGATACCGGGAAAGAAAGCCGTAAAAAAAACCCCTGGGGCAAACGAGGACAGTCCACCCGCCGCCAGCAACACGTGAACCTGTGAACGACGCCTATGCCAGCGCTGTGACAGGCACGTCGTCCGCTGCCGGACACTCGGTGAACAGCCGTGCCGTGCAATTTTGGCACTTCGTGCCATCCAGCCGTGGAACGACGGCAGCCAGCCCTGCGCCTTTGGATTCGAACACATTGTCACGGCCGATCTCATCCAGATAGCCGCCCCGTTCGAGGAATTCCTTCACCCTGGGCTTGATTCTGAACAGGTAGAGACAGCGGCCGTCCTTGCGCAGCCGCTGTGCCTCCTGCACGAGAAGTTCCGCACCCGCCACATCAATGAGGTTCATGCTGCTCCCGATCAGCGCGAGATTGCGCTGGACCCTGTCCTTGCGATCCAGCTCGCGCAACCGCTCCGATACATGGCTCACGGCGCCGAAAAAGAGGGAGCCGTCAATGCGGACCATGCGCAGCTGTGGGCACTGGGGCAGATGGGTCGCGTCGTTGAAGCGGCGCTTTGGCAGTGACGGGTCGGGTACCCGCTCCTTCAGGACGGGGCGTGAAGTGCTGTTCAGATAGGCCATCAGCGAGAGCCCGACACCGAGCAGGATGGCAAATTCCAGATCGAGGAACAGCGCCGACAGGAAAGTAACCGTCATCACCATCGACTCGGTACGACTCGCTCGCAGGATCTTCCCGATATGATGAAAATCGACCAGGCCCCAGGCGACCAGAAACAGCACACCCGCCATGGCGGCATTCGGCAGATAGGCGGCCAGTGGTGCAACCAGCAGGACGATGCCCATCAGCAGCACGCCGGCCATGACAGCGGCAAGTGGCGTCTTTGCACCCGCCTCATAATTCAGTCCGCTGCGATTGAACGAACCGGTGGCCACATAGCCGGAGAAGAATCCGCCGACGATGTTCGACAGTCCCTGTCCGATGAATTCCTGATTGCCATCGATATGCTGGCCGGCCCGAATGGCAATGGAGCGTGCAATGGAGACGGCTTCGGTCAGGGCAAAGAGCGTCACCGCCAGGGCGGCGGGCGCCAGGCTGCGAATGGTGGCGAGATCGAAATCCGGCATGGAGAGCGGTGGCAGCTGGCTGGGCAGGGCGCCGACGGTTGCGATAGCGTGCGTGTCGGCACCGAGCAGCACCGAGACCAGGCTGCCGACCAGCATCGCCCCGATCATGTAGGGGAAGCGCGGCAGAAACCGCTTCAGGGCAATGCCCGCCGCCAGGGTGGATGCACCCACCGTCAGCACGTAGGGGTTGATGGCATCGGCATGGGCGATCAGGGCATGCACGGTTTCGACCGGCCCGATACCCCGGGGCAGCGCCACGCCAAAGAAATTTTTCAACTGGCTGGCGGCAATCAGCACGGCGGCACCCGCGGTGAATCCCACCACTACCGAGTGGGAGATGAAGTTCACCAGCGTACCCAGACGGGCCAGGCCCATGAACAGCTGGATGGCACCCACCATCAGCGTCAGGGTCAGTGCAAGCTGTACATACTGGGCGCTGCCGGGCTCGGCCATCACGCTCAGGGAAGAAAACAGCACGATCGAGGCGGCCGTGGTGGGGCCGGAGACGAGATGCCAGGAGGAGCCGAACAGGGCGGCGACTATCGCCGGGACCATGCCTGCATAGAGCCCGTACTCGGGCGGCATACCGGCGATCGTGGCGAAGGCGACACCCTGCGGCAGCACCACAATGGCACCGGTCAGCGCGGCCACCAGATCGTCCCTCAGGGAGGTACGGGTGACGCGTGGCAGCCAGCGGAGGAAGGGCAGCAGCCGGCGCAATGCCACTGCACCGCCCTGATCGAAGGAAGGAAGGGAAAGTCCTGGGTTGTGATGATTCATGGGGTTACCGGGTAAAAAAACTGACGAAATATCGGGTTCGGGTCCTGCCTCAGGAACGGTGATGTTCCAGGCTGCCGCCGTCGAGCACGCTGGCCGCACTGGATAGCGTACTCTCCTCTTCCGGCTCGGCACCGGGGAAGCAGCCACCATCGCCCAACAGTCTGGAAGCAGAGGCCGCTGCAGGCAAAGCTGACGCCCTGTCGAGCTTTCTTACCCGCTCGATCAGTGCGAGAATCAGGACAAAAGCAAAGGCCAGCACGATGAGGAGCGCGGGGCTGTATTCATAGAGTGCGATGAGGCCGGCGGACGCAAGGGAAAGATACTTTACGGCTCGCCACACGGAACTGTGACCTTCAAAATGAAGGACTGGCGTATGGGTGTGTTGCATGGGTGGCTCCAGGTAAATGACTTGAATTCAGTGATACCCGAAGTCTATCGAAGCACCCGTCAAGAGAACGCAAAGTTAACGTTAAGCCAGCGTTAAATTCCTTTTGTGTCAGTACTCTGGATGCTTGTCCCGGGCCGGGTTGCCGGTCATCCCGGGGGGCTGGAAAATGTCAGGCGGGCAACCGTACCGCCGCCTGGCCGATTGGCGAGGGTTATCTGCCAGCCCTGGCGTTTGCATAATCGCTGTACCAGGGACAAGCCCAGCCCGGCGCCCTTACTGTCGCCGCCGCGAACATAGGGACTGAAAAGTTTCTGGATTTCGGGGGTCTGCAAGCCCTGCCCGGTATCTTCCACCTGGACGGCGCCGGACTCGAGCGTGATGCGGACTTCGCCGGATTCGGTAAAGGTCAGGGCGTTGCGCAGGAGATTACCAATGGTCATGGCAAGTACCGCATGATCGGCGGCCACTCTGGGTGGCTCGATCACACGCACGTTCACTGCCACCGGTTTGTCGTGCAACAGCTGGCGATGGCGTGACACCAGCTCCTCCACCACCGCCGCCACATCGCAATCCTTCCCCTGCGCCGCAGGTGTATCCTGCTCTCTGGCCAGTGCGAGCAGTGCCCCGGAAATCTCGCCCATTTCCGCCACCGCACGGTTGATACGGGCAATCCGCAGCCGGTTCTTCCGGTTGAGGTCGGGATCGGCCATCAGCAGGTCGGCCGCGCCCTGGATCACGGCCAGAGGGGTGCGCAGCTCATGGCTGACATCGCCCGTAAAGAGACGCTCGCGTTCGATGAAGTCGTGCAGGCGCAGCAGGTAATTGTCGAAATCCGCGGCAAGCCGCTGTACTTCATGCCACGGAAACTGCGCCGCGAGCGGGGGCGGGGCATCTTCTTCGGGCTGGCGTTCCGACACCCGCCGCATCAGTTCAGTCACCGGCGCAATGGCGCGACCCGCCAGCCAGCGGCCGGCAAATGCCGAGATCACCGTGATCATCAGCACACTGACCGCCAGCATCAGCAAAAACCCGTGTTCACGCCTTCTCAGGGCGGTGACATCGTAGAGCACGACGAAACGCTGCTCCCCGACACTGCGCACGGCGGCCCGATAGGGGATACCATCCAGCAGCAGACGGTGTCGTCCGGGTACGAGCTCGGTCACCGCTTTCGGCACTCGTGCGCTGTTGCCGTCCGGCATGACGACAAAGGCCCGGATGGTGGCTGTCCGCTCCGGCAAGGAGTGGGGATTGCGCTCGCGGCGCACCACATAGTCGTCAAGTTCTGCCGTCAGGGTCTCGTCGATCAGCCGCCTCTCCAGGTCCTGGGAGGCCAGATAGATGACGGCGGCCAGGGTCAGACTCACCACGCCGCCAAAAACAGCCAGAGTGACCGCGACACGGTTTCGCAGGCTGCGCCTAACCTGCATGCCTTACCCGTCCGCCGGGGTGGCGACACGAAAGCTGCACCTGGACGTCCGGGTGCCGGTTAGCAGTCATCCGGACCCGCCAGTTGATAACCGATGCCGCGCAGCGTATGCACCAGCGGCACGCTGGTTTCCCGATCCACCGCGCTACGCAGTGCGTGCATGTGCGCGCGCAGCGCATCGCTGTCCGGAGGATCGTTGCCCCAGACGGCACGCTCCAGTTCCTCACGGCGCACCACAGCAGGCGACCGGCGCATCAACAGCTCCAGGATACGCATCGGGATCGGACCGAGTTCGATGCGGCGACCGGCGCGTTCGACTCTCAGGCGATCCAGATCGAAGCTGAGATCCTCCACGGTCAACCGCACCCGCGCGGCCTGGCCCCTGCCGCGCCGTAACAATGCCGTAATGCGCGCTTCCAGCTCCGTCAGGGCAAAGGGCTTCACAAGGTAGTCGTCTGCACCGCAGTCGAAGCCCTTCAGCTTGTCCCCCAGGGTATCTCTTGCGGTCAGCATCAGTATCGGCGTATCACATTCTTCGCTGCGCAATCTGGCGCAGACTTCCAGGCCATCCATGCCGGGCAGCATCAGATCCAGGACGATGACATCGTAGCGATTCTCCCGGGCGAAACGCAGTCCGGCCAGGCCGTTGTAGGCAAGGTCCACCACGTGGCCACGGGCCTCGAAAAAATCGCTCAGGTTCTCGAGCAGGTCAGGATTGTCTTCGACGATGAGTAGATGCATGCATGAAAAGATCGTTTGTTGCAGCCGGATAGCGAGCACGTGCCATTCTATGCGATTTCCGGCAAGCGGCCCAACGTATGGCCGCGCTCCGTGTGTCATGCTGCAGGAGGAGCTGGCAGCGGGTGGAATCCGCCCGAAAAAAATACTGCCATGCTGAGCAGACTGAGGCAATGCCTATGAGTGGTAAGTTGCACCATGCCTTCGACTGTCGGCAACCGCTTCGACCCGGCCGTTTTCATCCCTGATGGCGATATTAAATGCACCGAAGTACATATCCCTGTTGTCAAAGGCCCTTAATTGAAAATGTTGCTTCAGGCCACTGGTGTTCACGCCCGGCTCATGCTGGACAACATACTTGTCGTCCTGGCAATCGACATGGAGGCGCGGGGCATTCACTGACGCCTGTGGATCCAGCTTATTGTGAGCGAGATTAACCCAGCCCTGGGTAATGGTCGTGGTTATCCTGCTGGCGCCGGGTGAACCCATGGCAATCACCCTGCCTGCTTCATTCCAGGCGATTGCGGGTGACATATTGGAGACAAAGCGCTGCTGCGGTTTAAGGGTAAAAAAACCGTGAGGATTCAACTCCGGCTCACCCAGGCTGTTATTACAGGTGACGCCTGTTCCCGGAATGGTAATTCCCGAGCCATAACCGTTACTCATGGTAATGGAGACGGCTGCGCCATCACTCGAGACGATGCTCATGTGCAAGGTATTGGGTGACATCCTTTTATCCAGATATTTTTTCAGCCATGCCTTTTCCAGAATCCGGAACGCCCGTTGCTCACACCAGTGCCCCCCGGCCTCTTCGTGACGAAGATTGAGCATGGATTCCTGGGCCCTGGCCAACAGCAGGATTTTGTCATCTGAACTCAGGGCAGGGTCCCATCGACTGTCAATCATCCCGATCATGGAACCCACCATGGCACCGCCAATTGACGGCGGCGGGTTCAGGGCCAGGGTGTAATTTTGAGACGATATAACAAGCGGTTCTCTGATAATGGCCCGGTAGTTAGCCATGTCACTTCGTGTCAGGTACCCGTCATGGGACTGGATCTCCTGTTCAAAAGCCTCTGCAATGTAACCCTCATAGAAAACCCGTGCACCTTCCGTTGCGATGGCCTCAAGCGTCTGGTCGTAATCCGGTAGTGTGTAGAGGTCATTTTCCTGAATCGCTCGCCCTTGAGGGAAAAAGCTTTTTCGGCTTTCTGCCTGGTGATGAAAGATACGTTTGCCGGCAAGTTTCAACCAGGCAGCCAGCGTCATATTTGCCGTAACACCCTCTCTGGCCATTTGGATGACCGGAGCCATGATTTCTTTCCATGGCATATGGCCGTAGTGCGTCCACGCCGCTTCCAGCGCCCGCAGCATTCCCGGTATTGCAATCGATCCATGCCCGACATTGACGGCTATGCCATCACCATAGGGCACCACGACCTCTCTCCAGGCGTGTGCCTTTACGCTGGCTATCCCTGGCATGGCATCGGCCCCGTCGATGACGACAGGCTGCTTACCGGGAAGTTTGATGGAGATGAAGGCACTGCCGCCAAGGCTGCACATGAGGACTTCCGCCAGACTGGCCGCCAGCGCACAGCCCACGGCTACATCAACAGCATTCCCTCCATTTTCAGCGATGATTTGTCCTGCTCTAACGGTCTCGGGTGAATCGGCGGCAATGGCGAACTTGGTGCTGGACATGAAGGGGTCCTTGTCAGGTTGAATCGACACGCATGGACTCTTGCAGGTCCCGTGAAAAGTCAGATTGAGCCTCGCTCTGCAATAGCATGCTCGGGGGCAGTACGGGTTTTAACCCGACTTTACGGACACATCCATTAAGGGACTGCCCGATTACTTCAGCTTTCGCCAATCCGGCGCAGGCCGGACAAAAGCGCATGGCGCGTTGAACACCCGGATTCCGGGTCTACGCTCGGCAATTGCTCCTGCATTGCTCTATCGCCTGCATCCCTGCAGGCGTGCGCTTCGCCCGGAATGACGAATTAATCAGCGGCTCCTCAGGCTGATAATGTGCCAGCAGGTAAAGCATGTCAAAGCACAGAAATTTCTCGCCTGAATCTAAACGCGACGCTGTGGAACTGACCCGGATGGAGGGGGTGGCCATACGTCAGTTCGCAAAGAACCCGGGCATCGGGTCTACTATACAAGTGTAGACCGGGAAATACGGAGGCATAATATGTCCTACGAACTCTTCTACTGGCCGTCCATCCAGGGGCGGGGGGAATTTGTGCGACTGGCGCTGGAGGCAGCGGGCGCCGACTATGTGGACGTGGCGCGTGAGCGTGGTCGAGGCCGCGGTGTCGAGGCGATGATGCGCCTCATGGAGGGCCCGGACCTGAAACGTCCGCCCTTCGCCCCGCCCTTTCTACGGGCGGGCAAGCAGGTGATTGCACAGACCGCAAACATACTCTGCTTCCTGGGTCCACGTCTGGGGTTGGTACCCAGGGCCGAGGCGACCCGGCGCTGGGCGCATCAGTTGCAGCTTACCGTGGAGGACTTCATCGTTGACGTTCACGATACGCACCACCCCATCGCGATGAGCCTCTATTATGAAAACCAGAAACCCGAGGCCAAACGCCGTGCGAGATTCTTCACCGAAGAGCGTGCCCCCGAGTTGCTGGGCTATTTCGAAAGCGTCCTGCAGCGCAACCCGGGGCAGCGCGGCTATCTGGTCGGGCGCAGCCCGGGCTATGTCGATTTATCAATGTTTCAGATCATCGACGGGCTGCGTTACGCCTTTCCGAAAATGATGCTGCGGCTCGAGCCCGGGATACCCGGCCTGGTCGCGCTGCATGACCGTGTAGCGCAACGGCCCAACGTCGCAGCCTATCTCGCCTCTGAACGGCGCCTGCCCTTCAACGTGGACGGTATCTTCCGACATTATCCGGAACTGGACGCGTAGAACCGGCGTGTACGAGTTTCCGGGGCACTGCGGATGCAGCCGGAATTTCACGCTGGTTGAACACCGTGTTTCAGGGGGACTTGAAAAGATATTGTCGGGGGGATACCGGGAAAGATATTTTCGGGGGATTTTCGGGCTCGGGAGCGGAGATCGTCACGGGAGCGGAGACAGTATCGGAGCAGTTAATACCCGGCGAAGTGCCTTCTGTACTGACATAGGAGATCAGGCATTCCTTATTATTTGCAAGGTCGACGATCTTGCGCACAATCAGGTCGCCTTTGCGCAATGAACTGTTTTGCACCAGAGCACCCTTGTCTCCGGCCAGGCTGTCATAGCATGTCAGTGAAGGCACGGTACCACCGGTACTGACATAGGCAACCAGGCAGGTCTTGGTACTGTCCTTGTCAATGACCCGGTAAACATCAAGATCGCCTTCCTTCAGATGTCCGCTTCGTACCAGCTCATCGGTGGCAGACTTTCTGCTTTTGTAGCAGTCGATGGAAGGCGAGGTCCCCGGCGTACCGACGTAAGCCACCAGGCAGGAGACATCGTTCACGGAGTCCTTCATCTTGCGGACAATCAGTTCTCCTTCCTTGAAGTTCCCGACCTGATTGATATTGGCGGCATAGCCACCCACGGCATCATAACAATTCATTACGGGACTCGTGCCGGTAGTCCGAATATAAAAGGCCAGACAGATCTTGCTGCTTTCCAGGTCAGTCACGGTACGCACGATGAGATCACTCTCGCGCATTTGACCGGTTTGTACCAGTAAGGTCGACTGGTAGGCATCTGCCTGACAGATGAAAGGCAGAATCAGGAGTATTACTAGCGCCAGCTTTTTCATCATTCCCCCCCAAACGGATTTGTTTGGCACCACAAACTGCTTACCCACTGGATTATGGTCGTTCCATAATCAGCAGGGAAACAACTTCCATTTCTCTGGTTTCAGGAGCTTTCACAAAAATCGCTCTGGCGATTATTTTTTCTGTGTGCCTTGCACCAGAGTAATGCTTCACAGGTTTATCATGCAGTATAGTTGTATATCACACAACATGCCTGTATATATCAATGCAAAGTAATCAATCAATAATATTCCCGGTCTAATGTAGCCGGCAAATCTGCAAAAGCAGCTCATTTGTAGAAACAAGCAGTTACCAGGCAGTGATTCAGGTTTGAGTGACATAACGATACGCACGAGGTAAACACCATGAGTCGGTTAACATCCAGTTCAGCAGCGACAGCAACAGCCCTTGGCATGGCGCTACTCGCGGTAACGAATGTCGCACAGGCCTTCGATATGGGCAACATGATGAATCCGGGTGATTGGTTTGATAATGACAACGATCATTACCGATATGGCCGTGGTTACCGTGGCTATGGACCCTACGGCTATGGAGGTGGGCCCTACGGCTATGGGGGTGGACCCTACGGATGGGGTGGTGGCTATCCCGGCTATGGCGGCTATGGCCAGCAGAGAACGATTGTCGTAAACCCGTCAAGTGGCGCAGGGCAAACGGCGCCTCCACCCAGGCTGCCCGAATAGCGTCAAACAGAAGTTATCTGGAGTGTTGTTCACGCCGGTGCACAGACTGCACTCGTGTGGTCGTCTGTTTGCGGGAAGGTCTGGTTATTCCCGAACCCTGTAGTACAACAGGCGTCTATAGAACCAGTGACAAGCCTGCGATCAACAGCGTTTTAACCCGAGAGAGACCTTAAGCGTTTATACAGATTCCCGGGGCTTTCCGGGCGTTCAGACATTACTCGACACGGTGTTCCCTGGATGCTGTTCCCTGAGACGATTCGGATTGCCGGGGCTCGGTGTAGATCACAATCCTCGATGGGGGCCGTCCCCAACCATAACCCGGATAGCCACCCCAACCGTAGCCCGGATAACCACCCCAGCCGTTGCCCGGATAACCTGCCCAGTCATAGCCCGGGTAGCCCCACCCGTCCCAGTAATCATTGTCGCTGTTCCACCAGCCACGGGCGCTGGCACCAGTTGTAATCAGGATCGTGATGGCTGTAACCACAGACAATATCAGGATTTTCGCATCTGTTCTCATTGATTTGCCCTCTTGCTGTTACGAAGGTTCTCGACAATAAATGTCCCGCTGCTGGAACAAATTCTAGGTCAGCCATCAGGAAATTTCACCCTCCCGGCTGTATTTTGAATGGGGATACTTGCGTAATTTAACCTCCATCCACGGCATGGCCAGGTACCCGTGCGACAACACAACATTCCCCGGGTGTGGCGTGCAAGTGAACGGGATACAAACACGGCAACAGGATCAATAACGGCATCCTGAGGCCAATAGCCGGTTGCCCGTAGCGGACAATAATTTTATTACCAACTCTGAGCGTTTTTATTCTGTCGTGATGTTTGATTACTCTGCAATAGGCGCAACAGTTACCTCGACTGTCAGTTGCGGCTGTGCGTTTCCCGATCCAACGAATGATCCCGATACGGGCGGTATGGCTTCCGGGTGACGGTGCACCGCCACCGCGATGTGGTCGCCGCTGACCAGCAGACCGCTGGTCGGATCAAATCCGCGCCAGCCGGAACCCGGCAGGTAGACTTCTGCCCAGGCGTGGGTTGCCGTATTCCAGGGGGCCACGGTTTCATTCAGTATGTAACCGCTGATGAAGCGGCTGGCGAGACCGCAATGACGACAGCTTTCGATGAACAGGGTTGCGAAGTCCCGGCATGAGCCCGTACCCGATGACAGCGTCTGTGACGGTGACTGCACACCGGGTTCTTCTCGCATCTGGTAGCGGTGCCCGTTGGCGATCGTCGTGTTCAACGTGGTCAGCATGGCGATGGTGTCGCCCTTGATACCTGGATTACAGATATTCGCTATCCATTCTTTCACCATGGCCTGGTCCTGTCCGTATACCGGGCTTGTATAGGGCGCCAGGTCGATCTGTTCCTTTATGTCGTAGTCGAACGGGAAAAACCGGGCGTAATCTTCCAGTACAAAATCCAGCGGCTGTTCTTCATAATTCTCCACCACCACTTCGCTTGCAATGGAGAGTTCTTTGGCTGCTTGCAGGAAGGTTACAACCGCGACCGAGTTGCCGTAGACATCGCGCTTCCAGTTGATGCGAAACGCCGGGCTGATATTCAGCTTCGAGGACTGCACGCGTATATCGTGGCCATCGCGCGGGCGCAGGTGCAGACTATGCGGCAACAGGGTTACCGTTTCTGCATAAAGGTAGCGAGTCAGGTGATGGATATGAATACGGCGCACGATACCGAGTTTAGTGGAACGACAGGGCCGTGACTATCCTCTATCACACCGTTGCAAACAGGCTTGACACCGGCAACCCGCCCGCAGGCTTTTGACAGCCTTGAGAATTTGCTAAACACTCGGCACCGTGGAGTCTGACAACAACAGTTTTGAGGCGGCGATTCGCGCCCACGATGCAGCCGTGGCGGCCACTGGCCTCGACATCTGGATCGGCGCCGAACCGACCTTCACCAACCGACAGTCCGAGTCTCCCGAATGGCTCAGCGAGGCGCTGGGTGAGACCAAGCAAGCCTATGCCTGCCGCATCATCAAGGAGCTGCGCGAGCGTTCTCCCGGCTCGATCATCCTGCGCACCCTCGGACGTCAGTACGCGGGCGAGCCGCAGCCGCGCTGGAACCTGGGCCTGTACCTGCGCCGTGACGGCCGCGCGCTGGCCGACGCTGTGCCGCTCGACCCGCTGAGCGACGCGTGCGCCTGCAAGCTGCAAGACATGAAAGTATTCCGGCAATCGCTGGCCGACCAACTCAAGCGCAGCGGCCGGACCGCGACCGGGTTCCAGGTCGACGGTGAAATGGGCCTGAGAATTCTCTTTACCGTCGATGCACAAACGATCAGTGTCGACCCGGCCGCGGAACCGCGCCTTTTACGGGCGCCGGTGCAGTCGCGTGCGATCCCGCCCGAGGGTCTCGAAGACGATCTGGCAAGCGAAGGCCTGTACCTGGTTTCTATCGGCTGTGCGCCGAGCGGGCCGGAAAACAGCCTGCAGCCCTGCATCGAGCTGCCGGGCTTCGCCGACGTCGAGCTGTTCGCGGACTTTGTGCAATGCGTCGCCATCGCCGCGACCGCGGCCGGACTTACCCACCTGGTCTGGCGAGGGTTCCCGCCCCCGGTGGATGCGAGCGTCGCATGGATAACGCTGACGCCCGACCCGGCGGTGCTCGAGGTCAACGAAGCACCCGCCGCCAGCATTGCCGGGTTCCTCGACATGAGCCGCAGGCTGTTCGATGTGGTTCAGTCCAGCGGTCTCGCGCCCTACCGGTTGAACTACAACGGCGACATTTCTGAAAGCGGTGGTGGCGGGCAGTTCACGCTGGGTGGTCCCAGTGCTGAACGCAGCCCGTTTTTCGTCGCGCCACACCTGCTCTCGCGCCTGATCCTGTATCTGAATCATCATCCGTCGTTGTCGTACTGGTTCGCGCCGGTGTATGTCGGCAGCTACAGCCAGTCGCCGCGCACCGATGAGAACGTGCTCGAATCCTTTAGCGAACTGCAGGTCGCGTTGCAGCAACTGGCCGCCTCGTCCGCACCGGCACCCGAATTTATCTGGCGCAGTTTGAGCCCGTTTCTTGTCGACACATCGGGCAACGCGCATCGCAGTGAGATCAACATCGAAAAGCTGTGGAACCCGTACCTGCCTGGCCGCGGCTGTCTCGGCCTGGTCGAGTTCCGCGCCTTTCGCATGATGATGGATGCGCAGTCTGCGGCGGCCATCGCCGTGATGCTGCGTGCGCTGGCGGCAATGCTGGCCAGGCAGGAACCACACCATGCGCTGATCGAGTGGGGCAGCCGTCTGCACGACCGCTTCGCACTGCCCTTCTACCTTTTGCAGGACCTGCACACGGTGTTCGATGATCTCGAATGCGCCGGCCTGGGCCTGGGTGAGCCGATCACCCGGCGACTCTGCGCCGATAACTGGCGCCATGTCGGTGACGCCGAGCTGGCCGGTTGCCGGCTCGATGTGGACCTGGCGATCGAGTTCTGGCCGCTGCTGGGCGACGCGGCCGAGCAGGCAGGCGGGTCACGCCTGGTCGACGCCAGCACCAAGCGCCTGCAGCTGACGCTGCGGTCCAGCGGAGAGCAAGACACAGACCTCGACGGCTGGCGCCTGCTGGCCGGCAACTTTCTGGTGCCGCTGCGCAGGGAGCAGGACGATGCCGGCGAGGTCTTGATCACGGGGCTGCGCTATCGTGCGTTCGTACCCTGGGCAGGTCTGCACCCGGGACTCGGCGCACAATCACCCATCGTGCTCTGGCTGCTGCCGCCCGCTGGTGAAAACGGGCTGCGCTGCACCCTGCATGACTGGCAGCCCGAGGGCAAAGCCTATGATGGCCTGCCTGTTCATCTCGACGAGGCGCGAAGACGCATCGCCGAGCGCTTCGTGGTCGAAGAGATATTACCGGAACAGGTGCCCGATGCAGTCAACCCGCCGGACGAAGCCGTCAGTGACTACTGCCTGGACTTACGCCGTACCTGAGCGCGGCACGTTACTCACCCTGGTTTAATGGTGGGTCGTAACGAGACAGGTAAATATGAGCACCAGGCATGTAACTCCGGATGGAGCCAGTGGGACAAAACCCATTCGCTCCAAACGTGTTACCCATGCCCTCGGTATCAAGTGTTACCTATGTGAAGTGGTGGGCCCGCCAGGACCCGAACCCGGGACCAACGTCGTCAGTTTCTTTGCATGACGATATTGCTGACTGTATGGCGAAACACGCCTTCATCTGGCGAAGTCTCAATGGCTTGGCGAAAACGGGCATAGAACAGGTCGCATAGTTCGTCTGCGTTCATCGTGCGGGCGCCACGTGCAAACAGGTGCTCAAGCAGGGTCACTTCACTAAAGCTTCGAAAAAACCGGGTATATTCAGTTGCATATCGTTTTACATCCTGGTGTTTCTTATAGGCTGAATAATTGACGGCAATCCCTTCCTCAATTGAACAATGAAGGCAGTCCCAATCACCGGATAATTCGCCGGTCATGAAAGGTTTCAGAAATTCCTCCCCGGTACGTGGCACCACTGGAAAGACGAAATCGTTCAAAGCTTCCTGTGAAAGAAGTCGATCCGCTACCAACTTTGTCAAAATATTCTTTACCACAACAAACAAACCAGCAGTCGATACATCTCGGCCACCGGAGGAACCGACTTTGCTGGCAAGCCCCCCGATGAACAGCAAACCCCCAGGTTTTATCTCCCTGGTGCGTGCCTTTGCGAACAATTGCAGATCCTTCGCTGCTTGATCAAGCAGATCTGCCTCGGCCTGTTCATTCACATCGGACAGAAATACGGCGTTCTTGTAATTGCCAGGGGGAATTCGATTCAACCAATGGACGGCAGCCATTGAAAAGCCGAGGTCGACACATTGATCCGGCAGAACTTGCTGAAAAAAGCTTGAAGGCAGCAGTTGAACGAATACCTGGCAGTCGGGAATGTTTCGATAATCATGCGTTGAACTGCCGAGATTCTTCAGCAGGCGATTAAAATCGTTGGTTGGGAGGTCATTGTGATAGGCGGAAAAACGTGTAATCGACTTATTCGCGTGGACATACTGAATCAACCGGCTCATCGCGAGAATCGAATTGGCACCCAAACTACATCCGTAGTCGACTATAGAATATTGTTCTCCGCCTTCCTCGACTGTGGCATCGATACATTCCAGCAGAGTATCCAGAGAATGCGCGAAATCCTCTTGCTGCGTCCTGGAGTCTCGATTATACGAGCACGTCATTCCTTTCGTCGTAGGCATCTTGGTCCAGAAACTCGATATATAGCGAAGACGTAAACTTAACTGCCGCAATTCCCCAGAGGTGGTCGTAAAAAACAAGGTAGCTATTTTCCAGGTTTGAAAATTGTATGTTTAAGTATAGCTCGCTGTCGACAATCAACATTCGATTAGCCACCCACCCCTGAGCCAGCTGACACGTATCAGACCAAGGGACTCGAGTCCCCCGCTCAATGTTTGATGGGTGAAAGTGGCCTTGCTTGCTCTTTGGCCATGACCATTTCTACCCATACAGAGTAGCATTCACATTCATTTCTCCTCTCTGAAGAGGTCATTTGAGGTATTCCGGGATATAAAATGGCTAATCGCCTGCACACATATCATCAGTTCATCGTAAAAGACAGGAGCGAAAAGTTACTATGACGGATTCCACATCACTCGATCCGAAATGGGGCCAGCCGGATGGCACCCACGATCCCTGGGTGCTGGCCCATTTTCAGGCCCTGGAAACCGATGTACTCATCACCACCGCACCCAAGGCAGGCACGACCTGGATGCAGCAGATCCTGTATCAGATGCGCAGTGGCGGCGATCCGGATTTTGACAACATCGACGCTGTGGTGCCCTGGCTGGAACTCCCGCGTAAGAACAAAAGCTGGCAACAGGTGCTGGACGATTACGACACCCTGCCCCGCCCGCGTCTGTTCAAGACCCACTGCACCGCGGAGCAGACCCCGGGCATCGGTACGGCGAGCATCATTCTTACCGTGCGCGATCCTCGCGATTGTTGCGTGAGTTTCTATTACCACCTGATGAATATGACTGATGAAGCGCGAAAGACGTCCGGGCATCTACGACCCGCCTCGTTTGCCGCGCACGTCGATGACTGGCTCGAGTTTGCCGCCTGGTATCGCAATGTCAAAAGCTGGTGGCCTTACCGTGACCACGAAAAAGTGATGTTGCTTCGCTATAAGGATCTGAAGCGTGATCTTGCCGCTGGCATTGATCAGATTGCCGTGTTTCTGGGTTGGGGACTCAAACCGGAACAAAAATCGAAAGTGCTGGAATACAGTTCATTCAACTGGATGAAAGCGCATGACGAAAAGTTTTCAGGACAGACCGAATCAGGCAAACCCTCCTTCAAGCCCGGTGGCTTTATACGCCGAGGCAAAGTTGGCGCATACAAGGATCTGCTCACACCTGAACTGGAAAAGAAAATCCTTGACCGCGCTCATTCAGAACTCGAACCGCTATGCCTGCGTTTTCTGGGAATCGAAAGCTGAAGGATTTCGTCATCGCCAATCATGGCCATCCGGCGTCCAGAAAACCAGGGTACGTTCAATTTAAATCTTGCAGGTGGAGGTTGGCCTCGGGACTGGCGGGGTCGATGTGTCGCAACAAACATCTTACCTGCACGAGCCAGTCTCCTCGTTCATTTTCATACCATTAGCCAACGACGCGAACCTCGTTGATCCTTATTGCAAGTGCCAAAAGCCAGGGAGCAGGTCGAGTTGCCGCAGGTCAACCGTGCGCCCGGACTCCACCCTGAAGTCGTACCGTAGGCGACGTTTCTGTGTGCCGGGCGCCCGTCGCCTGCAGCCTATGGCAACACGATCATCGCAGCTATACACTTGATGGACACATCCGGTTTGGCAGGGGGAGCCCGACAACAAGCAATCATGGCCAGGGAGAATCTTCTTCAAGTCTTTATCCAGTTTGGTCTCGCCGGCGTACTGGGCTTTCTTATTGGTCTGGAAAGGGAGATGCGGGCCAAGGGTGGCACCACGCTTGGCATCCGGGATTTCGTCCTCTTCAGTCTGATTGGTGCGATAAGCGCCTTTGCGGGTGCCCAGTACGATAATTCCTGGTTCGTAATCGCGGGATTTGCGGGTTTTCTGGCACTGCTGGTCTCCAGCTACTGGGCGGACAGAACCCACGGCGCCGGCATCTCCACCGAACTTGCGGCCATCTTAACGTTCTTTCTGGGTGTACTGATAATCAAACAGGCCTACGACCTGGCCATTGCACTGGCGATTGTCGCGCTCGCTGTGCTGTTCCCCAAGCAGGCTATCAAGCAGTTCCGCGCAAAAATCCAGGTCCGTGAGCTTCAGGCGATCCTGTTATTTCTGACCATTACCTTCATCATCCTGCCGGTACTGCCGCGCCAGTCATTGGACACCTACCTCACGTTTCCCGTCGGCCACGTCGAGTCGGTATCTGCCGCTGAGGAGCGTATCGTTATCAGGCCACTGAACGACCAGTCTTTGCAGACCGGCGATCAGTTGGAGATATTCACTTCCGGCTGGCACTACCTCGGCACCGTAACCCTGACTGCCATCGACCGTGAAGTGGTGACCGGCGACTACAAGGGCGAGGTGCTCCCCGGTTCCACGCAGGGACTTGAAGCACGTCGCAAACTGGGCATCCCGTTCATCAATATCATGCTGTCGGCGATCGAGCCGTACAAGGTCTGGCTGATTGTGGTGCTTGTCTCCTTCATCAGTTTCGTTGGCTATATCCTGATCAAGGCTGTCGGTCCCCGTAGCGGCATCGGCCTGACCGGGTTGATCGGTGGCCTGGTATCGAGCACCGTGACCACGCTGAGCTTTGCCCGTCGCAGCAGGGAGAACCCGGCGGGCAACCGGCATTTCACGGTCGCGATAGTGCTGGCTGCGTCCATCATGTTTCCGCGCTTGATCCTCGAGATTGCCGTGGTAAACCAGGAAATGGTAAAGAACATTGCCCTGCCACTGGTCGTGATGGGACTGACGGGACTGGCACTGGCTGGCTATCATCTGCTCAAATCCCGGAAACCGGACACCGAGCAGGTACAGCTGAGCCTGGAAAATCCCTTCAGTCTGTCCTCCGCGGTCTCATTCGCGCTGATCTTCGCGTCCATCCTGATGATCACGCGGCTGGCCACCCACTATCTGGGTAATGCCTGGCTGCCGCTGGTGGCCATTGTCAGCGGGCTGACGGATGCCGACGCCATCGCATTCTCACTGAGCAACCTGCAGAAGGCGGAGCTGATCACAACCGACTGGGCCAGCTTCAATCTGGTCCTTGGTGCGATATCCAACACCTTCATGAAGCTTTTCCTCGTATTGGGTCTGGGTCATCCGGCCCTGTTCAGGAACCTGTTGGTTTCGTTCCTGATCGTGGGTGCAGTTGGATTGCTCACGACATTTCTGTACTACGATGTGGACAGTATGTTCGTCTGGCGGTAGACATAGCCCTCAGAAACAGCAGGGAGGCAGCAGGGAGGTAGCAGGGAGGCAGCAATCGCAAACCAACACTCACCTCGAAATCTCCATCAAGAAGTGAACTATTAGTGAACCGCTCGAAATAATACGTAGTTAACAAGAGGAAAAACTATTTCTTAACACTTTGTTTTTCTTAATGGTGGGTCGTGAAGGATTACTCGGGCTGCGCCCTCGCCCCTTCGGGGTCAGCGTCGCCGATGCGATGCTGCTGTCTCGGCCTACGGCGTCGGCCTCGGCTCGAACCTTCGACTCGGATAAAAAGCCCGAGATTTATTACCTATCTAATTGTTTTTATAACTTAATACGGTGGCGTCCGTTGCCTAAAATGCAGTACCGTGCATAACGGTGCTGCACTCAGTCCCGCAAAACTCCCGCTGGCTTTTTCAGTGCCCCGCTTGTCGATAAACCAGTAATCCAGGTGAATGGCTATCTACCCGCCCACCGTTGTACTACAATGTAATACAGATCAACTTCCTTGCCTGGAGGGCCCCATGGGCACCCTGACCATCCGTATCGACGACGAAATGGAAAATGACCTGGACCAGCTAGCCAAGGCCCAGCACCGCACCAAAAGCGATCTTGCGAGAGAGATGCTGCGTAAGCGCATCGCCGTGGAACGTTTTCGTGCCTTGCGCCATAAGGCGCTACCTCTGGCGGAGGCTGCCGGGTATTTAACCGATGAGGATGTCTTCCGGGATATCTAGTGCGGATATTTCTGGATACTAATGTATTGGCCAGCGCCTTGACTACACGTGGGCTGTGCGCCGAACTCTTTGAAGTGGTTCTCCAGTCCCACGATCTATTAATCTCCGAAGCCGTCTTTAGAGAACTACAACGCATCCTCCCTGAAAAACTGGGTCAGACAGAAGCCATCACTAATGGCTTTATTGCCCTACTCCGTGCAGAGGGTCAGGTGTTTACCGACGAACACTCTTTGCCGAAACTTCCTGATCCTGATGACGAAGCAATTCTTGCCGCCGCGCTGGCGGGCAACGCCAATGTGTTCGTCACAGGAGATAAGGCCTTATTGAATTTGGAAAGCGTGGAAGGGCTGCCCATAATCACACCCAGAGGCTTGTG
>Ga0210065_1000060_pt1 | contig 34837 bp, 23 predicted proteins | sample Muzzi_PWB_D1_FD_185533 | JGI IMG/M metagenome (GOLD analysis project Ga0210065, IMG submission 185533) | Wetland microbial communities from San Francisco Bay, California, USA, that impact long-term carbon sequestration - Muzzi_PWB_D1 (SPAdes) | ecosystem: Environmental > Aquatic > Marine >... | reverse complement strand
GTCATCGGTATCCCTATCGCCCGACGGACGTTATCTGTTTTTCAGCTCCAACCGGCTTCAAATGCCGGAATCAGCCCCCATCACCCGCGCCTCGATGCTGGAGGAACACGCCGGTCCAGGCCATGGCAGCCTGGATATCTGGTGGGTGGAAGCGGCTGTCATTCAAGATTTTAGGTGAAATCAACAATCACTATCTACCGCTGAAGCACCCGTTTTATTCTTGATTTGAATCCGGTGAACATGATATGATATTTTCATAATTTTGATACCGATTTTGGCTTTCATTCCGGATCGGTACCAATGGTCGCCCCCCTGAATCGAGGAGTCACGTCATGTTTTCCCGACAAATCCGCCTAGCCGGTCTGGTGGTTCTGGCGGCCCTGCTGATCCCGACCTTGAGTTCGGCCCGCAACCCCTACCGGCGCGCGTTTTTCGACCGCTACCCCGGGGCGAACACCACCACACTTGACGACGTACCCAGCAATGTCGGCCACTGCGGCGTGTGCCATTTCGATTTCGACGGGGGCGGAACCCGCAACCCCTACGGCCTGTCCATCGAAGTCCGGCTTGCCTCGGGGATGTCCGCCGCCGAAGCCATTGCCGATGTGGAGAACGATGACCCCGAAAACGACGGTTTCACCAACCTGATCGAAATCACCGACACCATCAACTGGTCCAACACGCCGACCTTTCCCGGACTGAAGGCGGACAACGTGGCCAACGTGGTCAATGTCGATCCGGCCGACCTGACGGGTTACCTGACGCCCAGCGGGGGCTCGGACATCACCCCGCCCGTTGTCGTGGTTTCCTGGCCCGCCGGTGGGGAATTGATTCCCGCGGCCACCTACCAGACGGTATCCTGGACGGCGACCGACGCCAGCGGGATCGCAAGCATCGACCTGTACCTGAGCGGGGACGGAGGATCGACCTTCAAGCAGATGGCCAAGGGCCTGCCGCACACCGGAACCTTCGACATGTTCTTTCCCAATCTGCCCAGTCCCACCAGCGTGCTGCGGGTCGAGGCCCACGACAATGCCGGCAACGATGGCTACGGCAACAGCCCCGCGTCCTTCACCATCGAACCGGTGACCTACGGCGTCGTGCCGACCACCCTGCGCGACTTCGAACTGGGAGGGACGAATCCCTTCGAGGGAGGCTCCCTGTCCGATCCATCGACGACCTGCATCAACTGCCACGGCGGCTACGACGTGAACGTCGAACACTGGCACAACTGGCAAGGCAGCATGATGGGCCAGGCCATGCGGGATCCGCTGTTCGCCGCGACGGTGGCCGTGGCCGAAGAGGTCGTGCCCGCGGTGGGGGACCTCTGCCTGCGCTGCCACACGCCGGGCGGCTGGCAGGAAGGGCGATCCTTCGACACCACCGGCGCCATGCTGCTCCCGAAGGACTACCAGTCCGTCCAGTGTGATTTCTGCCATCGGATGGTCGATCCGGTCTATGTGCCGGGCGTCAGCCCCGCCGCCGACGAGCAGGTCATCAATGAGCTTGACAATCCGCCCCTGGAGGCGGCCAACGGCCAGTTCATCACCGACCCCGATCCCATCATGCGCGGACCCTATGCCGACGCCCAGGCCAGCCACCAGTTCCTGGATTCGAATTTCCACCGCACGGCCCAGCTGTGCGGGACCTGCCACGATGTGAGCAACCCGGCTTTCGTGGCCGGGGACGCCCCGGGCAAGTACGATGTCCAGGCGCTGGACACGCCGCATCCGGACGGGGACCGGCGCAACATGTTCCCGGTGGAAAGAACCTTCAGCGAGTGGGAAGCCAGCGAATACGCCGCGACCGGGGTCTATCAGCCCCAGTTCGCCGGCGACAAGCCCGACGGCATCGTGGCCACCTGCCAGGATTGTCACATGCGGGACGTGACGGGGGTGGGCAGCTCGGTGCCGGGCACGCCGACCCGCACGGACCTCGCCCTGCACGACCTGACCGGCGGAAATACGTTCATCCCTGATGTCCTGCCGGACTTCTACCCCGGTTTGGACACCGCCGCCCTGCAGGACGGCAAGTCGCGGGCCCTGGCCTTGCTGACCCTGGCGGCCACCATGGACCTGACGGTGGACGCCGTCGACGGCCAACCCGCGGTGTCGGTCCGCATCACCAACGAGACCGGGCACAAGCTGCCCTCCGGGTATCCCGAAGGCCGGCGCATGTGGCTGAACGTCAAGGGCTACGACGCCAGCGACGTCCTGGTCTACGAATCGGGCCACTATGATGACGCGACCGGTGAACTGACCCACGACGCCAACGCCAAGATCTATCACATCGAACCTGGCATCTCGACGCGCCTGTCGGCCATCATCGGCATGCCCGCCGGCGTGTCGTTCTTCTTCCCGTTGAACGACACCGTCTACGTGGACAACCGGATTCCGCCGCGCGGCTTCACCAACGCGGCCTTCGTCACCGCCCAGTCGCCTCCGGTCGGTTACGCCTATGCCGACGGGCAGTACTGGGACGACACCCAGTACCTGCTGCCGTCGACGGCGCGTCGGGTCGAGGTTTTCTACTACTACCAGACCACCTCGAAGGAATACATCGAGTTCCTGAGGGACAACAACCACACCAACACCCTGGGCCAGGACATGTACGACTCCTGGGCCGCCCACGGCCGGAGCGCCCCGGTGCTGGTGGCCCAGCAGTCGGCCCTGCTGGACCTGTCGGCCACACCCGACCCGGTGATGCCCCGCATCACCACCCTGGCCCAGAACTACCCCAACCCCTTCAACCCCCAGACCTGGATCGACTTCAGCCTGCCTTCGGCCCAGACCGTGTCGCTGCGGATCTATGATGAACGCGGCCTGCTGATCCGGACCCTGGTCGACGGCCTGACTCCCGAGGGGGCGCACCAGGTCCGGTGGGACGGCACGGACAACGGCGGCCGCGGCGTGGCTTCCGGTGTCTACTACTACCTCCTGAAGTCCAACGGCGGCACCCTGCGTCACAAGATGACCCTGCTGCGCTGATTTCAGGCTCGGGTCATAATAAAACCGGCCGCGGATCTTGTCCGCGGCCGGTTTTTACATGGGATGTCCGGTCGGTCAGAACTTCACCGTCACATCCAGCTGGAGGCGTGTCCTCTTCGCGTCCTCCACCGAGACTCCCAGGGCGGGGTCGTTGACGATGGCGTCGGAGAAGAACAGCTGGGTATTGAAGTCGGCGTTCTTCAGGATGGACCGGGCCAGAAAGAACAGCAGGCCTTCGCGGTTGGTGTATCCGTCCAGGACATCACTGTCGATGAACTGGGAGGGGAAGGCGTTGGCCTCGATGTGGTAGCCGGCCACGCCTACCAGGAGCTTCTTCTTGTTGCCGCCCTGCAGGCCGAAGTTGTAGGCGTCCCCGTTGGCGGCCACGCCCGGATCGGTCACCGAGGCGGTGGCCGAGGTGTTGCTGGAAAAGCCCCCGAAGAGAGTCATGGGCAATTTGCCCAGGTCGAATCCGAAATAGCCCTGGACCTCGGCGACCCGCAGGATGCCGCCGTCAGGGTTGCCGGTCAGACCGTCGGAAACGTTGCCGCCCGAGGGGGAGGCTCCGGGGGATCCGTTCACGTTGGTCCCGTCAACGCCCCGCTGAATGAAATTCGCGTCCAGCTCACCCATGTAGTAGTAGGTGCCGCGGATGCCGGCGTTGGACTTTTCTCCCTTGTAGGTGAGCCCCACCTGTACGGGGGTCATGAAGGGGTCCTGGTCACCGGAGCTGTTCTCGTCGATCACGTAGTAACCGGTGTTCAGGAACAGGTCGGTAGCCCCGCCCAGTTTGTGGGTCAGCTGGGCTCCGGTGCCCGCCAGCGAGATGTCGCCATCCCACAACATCTTGTCCTGGCCGCCGAGTTTCCAGAGGTAGGGGTTCTTGACCCGGCCCAAATCGAAATTCAGGGTGCTGTTGCCGCTGGGACAGGTCCGGTGGTCCCAGGGGGAATAATCGATCGCGGCGTAGCGGATGCTGAACGGGTCGGGAGAGAAGTCCACGTCGCCGCCCAGGGTCTGGTTGCCGCTGCGGCTGTCGGTGCCGCTGACCAGGCGGAAGTACGAATCGAATTTGGGGTTGATGACGGCCTTGCCGTCCAGGCGCAGGCGGTAACGAAGGCGCCCCCGGGTGTCCTTCACGTCCCCCGATCCGGTGCCGTCATTGCGGTATTTTATGAACTCATAACGGCCGCGGACGCTGCCGCCGAATTTGAAGCTCGCCTCGTCATCGGCGGCCTGGCTGTCGTTGGCAAAACCGGCGGCCAGGACGAGCACGGCGCCGGTCACCAGTGTCAGTATTCTGTTTCTCAAGATTGCGACTCCTTTGTCGGGCTGAAAACAATGGTCACAATGGTTCGGGAGGTTGCCCGAAATCACCATTACCCTTGGCAATGGGGGAAACAGTAGGCGCAAAAGGTAAAGGATTGGAGAACAAATTGTAAATAATCCGTAAAATGATGAAAGTCCCGTCCGGATTCAGGAAAAAAGGCGCCCGGGGGGACCGGGCGCCTTTACCTTCATCAAATAAATTCCCTACAAGGCATCGATGACCGCATTGAAGGCCGGGCTGGGCCGCATCGCCCCTCTGGTCAGGTCATCGTTCGGATGATAATAGCCGCCGATGTCGACGGGGGAGCCCTGCGCCGAAAGCAGTTCCCGGTTGATGACGGCCTCGTTCTCCTCGAGCTGCCGGGCGACGGGGACAAAACGCTCCTTGAGGCCGGCGTCACGGTCCTGGCGGGCCAGGGCCTGGGCCCAATACATCGCCAGGTAGAAGGTGCTGCCCCGGTTGTCGATCTCGTTGACCTTTCGCGAAGGATAACGGGCGTTCTCGAGGTAGGAGCCGATGGCCTCGTCCAGGGTGTCGGCCAGCAGGGTCGCCTTGGCGTTGCCGGTGTTGGCGGCGATCATTTCCAGCGAGGGAACGAGGGCGCAGTACTCGCCCAGGGAGTCCCACCGCAGGTGGCCCTCCTTCAGGAATTGCTCCACGTGTTTGGGCGCCGAACCTCCCGCTCCGGTCTCGAACAGGCCGCCGCCCCTGAGCAGCGGCACGATCGACAGCATCCGGGCGCTCGTGCCCAGCTCCAGGATGGGGAACAGGTCGGTCAGGTAGTCGCGCAGGACGTTGCCGGTCACCGAGATGGTGTTTTCGCCGCGGCGCACCCGGGCCAGGGTGAACGCCATCGCGGCGACCGGGGGGAGGATGCGGATGTCCAGGCCCGCGGTGTCGTGGTCCGGCAGGTAGGTGGTCACCTTCTTGATGATTTCGGCGTCGTGGCCGCGGTTTTCATCCAGCCAGAAAATGGCCGGATCCCCGGTGGCGCGGGCCCGGGTCACCGCCAGCTTGACCCAGTCGGCAATGGGCTCGTCCTTGGCCTGGCACATGCGGAAGATGTCGCCGGGCTCCACCTCCTGCTCGAGAAGCGTGCCGCCGGAGACGTCGACCACCCGTATCGTGCCGGCTGCCGGGGCGGTGAAGGTCTTGTCGTGCGACCCGTATTCCTCGGCCTTCTGGGCCATCAGGCCGACGTTGGACACGCTGCCCATGGTGGCGGGGTCGAACTGCCCTTTTTCCTGGCAGTCCTCGATGACGGCCTGGTACATGGTGGCGTAGCAGCGGTCGGGCACCATGGCGATCGTGTCCTGCAACTGGTCGTCCCTGTTCCACATCCTGCCGCCGTCACGGACCACGTTGGGCATCGAGGCGTCGACGATCACGTTGTTGGGCACGTGCAGGTTGGTGATGCCCTTGCGGGAATCGACCATGGCCAGGGCGGGCCGGGAGGCGTAGACCGCCTCGATGTCGGCCTCGATCTCCTCCTTCTTGGCGGCGGGCAGTCGGTCGAGTTTCTCCAGGACATCGGTCAGGCCGTTGTTCACGTTGGCGCCGATCTCCTTCAGCGTCGCGGCGTGCTTGTCCAGGGCGTCCGCGTAATAGACGGACACGCAGTGGCCGAACATGATGGGATCGGAAATCTTCATCATGGTGGCTTTCAGGTGAAGGGACAGCAGGATCTCCTTCTCGCGCGCCTCGTTGATGGTGTCGGCGTAGAAGGTTCGCAGGGCGGCGACGTTCATCACCGAGGTGTCGATGACCTCGCCGGGCAGCAGGCCCAGATCCTCCTTCAGCACCTTGACGGCGCCGTCGGTGCCGACAAATTCAATCCGCACCTCGGTGGCCGCGTCCAGGGTGGTCGATGTCTCGCTGCCGTAGAAATCCCCCTCGCTCATGTAGGCGACCCGGGTCCGGGAGCCTTCGGCCGGCCAGTCCTTCATCATGCGGTGGGGGTTCTTCATGGCGAATTTCTTGACCGACAGGGCGGCCCGGCGGTCGGCGTTGCCTTCGCGCAGCACCGGATTGACGGCCGAGCCCAGCACCTTGGCGAAACGCGCCTGCAGGGCTTTTTCCTCGTCGTTTGCCGGGTCCTCCGGATAGTCGGGAATGTCGTAGCCGTGATCCTGGAGTTCCTTGATCGCCGCCTGCAGTTGGGGGATCGAGGCGCTGATGTTGGGCAGCTTGATGATGTTGGCGTCCGGCGACTGGGTGAGGGCGCCCAGCTGGGTCAGGAAGTCCGGGATCTTCTGGTCCGGGGTGAGGTTGTCGGGAAAGTTGGCGATGATCCGCCCGGCCAGGGAAATGTCCCGCTCCTCGACCTCGACTCCGGTGTTCCGGGTGAAGGCCTGCACGATGGGAAGGAGGGTGTAGGTGGCCAGGGCGGGGGCTTCGTCGATTTTGGTCCAGATGATCTTGGAGGATGGCATGTCGATCCCTCGGGGTTGATGACCGGCCCACCGCCCGCGCCGGGACAGGGTGCCTGGGACTGAAACCTGATTTCCGATAACTTTGCCAAGACCGGGCCCATAGTCAAGGTCAACTCCAGGGTGGGCCCTCGGATCTCTTGCTTCCCAGAAAAACGCCCCGCATGCTAGGTTTCCGGTTCGACCGAAGGATCGGAAATGGATGCCAACACTGAAAGCCTGGATTCATGACCCACCTGCACATCCTGGACTGGATCATCATCGCCCTGTATGCCGCCGCCACCCTGGCCCTGGGTCTGGTTTTCCGCAAGCGGGCCTCCTCGTCCACCGAACAGTACTTCCTGTCGGGGCGGTCGCTGCCCTGGTGGGTGCTGGGGACCAGCATGGTCGCCACGACATTTGCCGCCGACACCCCCCTGGCGGTCACCGGCTTCATTCGCGACCACGGCATCTGGTACAACTGGTTCGGATGGCATTACGTCCTGAGCCAGATGCTGGCGGTGTTCCTGTTTTCCCGTTTCTGGCGGCGGGCCGAGGTCCTGACCGACAACGAACTCATCGAAAAAAGGTATTCCGGAAAGCCGGCCGCCTTCCTGCGGGGATTCAAGGCGGGTTATTTCGCCCTGCTCTACAATTTCATCGTGCTGGGCTGGGTCCTGAAGGGAATGAGCACCGTGGCCGAATCGGTCCTGGGGCTGGATCCCAAGGTGGCCGTGGTCGGGGGGGCGGCCCTTGCCTTGAGCTATGCCCTGCTGGCGGGGTTCTGGGGGGTGGTGGTCACCGACGTCATCCAGTTCGCCCTGGCCATGGCCGGTTCCGTCACCGTGGCGGTCATGGCCGTGCGGCACGTGGGCGGGGTGGCCGAGCTGAAGGACAGGCTCACGGCGTCCCCCCTGTTCACGGACAATACCCTGGCTTTCATTCCGGGAGGGGGGACCGGTCTCGATTCAGATTTTTTCAAGTTCCTGGTCTTCGTCACCTTGATGTGGTGGGCCAGTCACAACGCCGACGGCGGCGGCTACCTGATCCAGCGCATGGCCGCGGCCAAAAACGAACGCCACGCGCGGGGGGCGACCCTGTGGTTCGTGGTGGCCAACAACGCGCTGCGCTACTGGCCCTGGATCATGACGGCCCTGGTTTCCCTGGTCCTTTTTCCGACCATGCCCGAGGGCCGCGGCGAAGAGGCCGCCTACCCGCTGGTGATGCTCACGGTGCTGGGACCCGGACTTCTGGGGCTGCTCCTTGTGTCGTTTTTCGCGGCCTTCATGTCGACCATCGACACCCACCTGAACTGGGGGGCGAGCTACCTGGTCAACGACATCTACCGGCGTTTCCTGCGCCCGGCCGCGACCGAGAAAGAGTCGGTCGTCATGGCCAAGCTGTGTGTCTTCGGAATGATGGTCTGCGCCGTCATGGTCGCGTTCTGGCTGACCAGCATCGGCCGTGCCTGGCTGTTTGTCTGGGCGATGGGAGCGGGCATCGGGCCGGTGCTGGTCATGCGCTGGTTCTGGTGGCGCATCAGCGCCTGGAGCGAAATCGCGGCCCTGGCATCCTCGGTGATCCTGGCGGTGGGTTTCGAGGTCGTCGCGGCCATCCAGACCGGTTCCGGGTACGCCCTTTTCGCCACCCCGATGCACGTCGGGAGTGTGGTCCTGCAGACCCACCACAAGGCCATGATCCTGGTCCCGGTGACCATGATCGTCTGGCTGACGGTGACCTTCCTGACCCGCCCGGTCGAGAACGAACGCCTGGTATCCTTCTACAAGCTGGTGCGCCCCGGGGGGTTCTGGGGCCCGGTGGCCCGCGCCCACCCCGAGGTGGAATGCGACGGCTTTTCCTGGTCACGGCTGGGGGTCTGGGCAGCCGGAAGCGCGGGTGTCTACGGGCTGCTGTTCGGCCTGGGAAAGCTGGTATTGGGCGAGCCTGCGGCTGCAGTGCCCCTGTTCCTGCTGGCGGTCTTCGGCGCGGTGGTGGTGACCCGGGAGCTGCGGAACACCTGACGGAAAGTCGGATCAGATCTTCGAGAATTCCTCGGTGAACCGGTAGCCGATGCCCCAGACCGTGAGAATCAGTCGCGGTCGGTTGGGGTTGTCCTCGATCTTGCTGCGCAGCCGGTTCACGTGGCTGTTGACCGTGTGCTCGAAGACGTCGGATTCCTCGTCCCAGACGATGTCCAGCAACTGGCGGCGGCTGAAGGTGCGGCCGGGCCGGGCGGCCAGCGTGTGCAGCAGGTCGTATTCCTTGACCGTCAGCTGGACGGGTTCGCCGTGCACCTGCACCTTGCGTTTTCCATGATCGATTTTCAGGGGCCCGAGATCGAGGATGCGATCACCCGAGGTGATCCTGCCCAGCTCCTCGGCGCGTTCGATGCGCCGGTAGAGGGCCTTGATGCGTGCGGTCAATTCCCGGATGCTGAAGGGTTTGGAAAGGTAGTCGTCGCAGCCCAGCTCCAGCCCGAGCACCTTGTCGGATTCCTGGACCCGGCCCGTGAGCATCACCACCGGGGTGCGGGTGTCGATGGCGCGAATTTCCCTCAGGACGTCGATGCCGCTCATGGTGGGAAGCATCCAGTCCAGCAGGACCATGCCGTACTGGCCGGCCTGGAAGGCGCGCAGCCCGGCTTCGCCATCGGCGGCGCAATCGACCTTGTAACCTTCCGAGGTCAGGTGCAGCGTCAAGAGGTCGATGATCTCCCGGTCGTCCTCGATAACGAGGATCTTGCGGATGGATCCGGTCGCGGACGCCATGTGACGGTTCCCCTGGTTGAGATGAAGCACGGCCCCTGGGGGCCGGCCTTTTGAGTCGCGTAACTATTCATATAGCAAAATGATAGGGCGATGGCAAGTAGCAGGACACTCTCCCGGGGAGAGGCCTGGAATCGTGGGGGCCGGTGGCAAACTTGAAAAAGTCCCGAAATCGTCATTATTTCGTGATACTTATGTGACCACTGGGGCCGGCGAATCCCTCTGCAGAACCATTTCCGTGGCTTCACCAAAGGCTGGAATCCGGAGCGATCGAACAGTTGCGGCCGGCCCGCGGCGGGGTGATAATTGTCCGGTCCGAAAAACCGCTCCCCGTGACAGGAGAACCCATGACCTCTGCGACCCTCGAACTGCCCCCGGTGGGCGAGACCATCCTGACCCTGGAATCCGTTTCCAAATCCTACGGCAGCGTCCAGGCCGCCCGGAACGTGAACCTGGCGATCCCGCGGGGATGCATCTACGGCTTCCTCGGTCCCAACGGGGCGGGCAAGACGACCACCATCCGCATCATCATGAAGATCATCCTGGCCGACGAGGGCAGCATCAGGCTGGCCGGTCGGCCCCTGGACGGCGGGATGCGGGACCGCATCGGCTACCTGCCGGAGGAGCGCGGCCTGTACCGGAAGATGAAATGCCTGGACCAGCTGGCCTACCTGGCCGAACTGAAAGGCGTGCCGCGGAAGGAAGCGCGAACCCGGGCGGACCACTGGCTGACACGGATGGGGCTGGAGGAATGGCGCGACCGCAAGGTCGATTCCCTGAGCAAGGGCATGCAGCAGAAGATCCAGTTCGCGGCGACCTTCATCTCCGAGCCGGACCTGGTCATCCTCGACGAGGTCTTCAGCGGTCTGGATCCCCTGAACATCGAACTGCTTCGCGAAATGATCCTGGAAGAACGGGACAAGGGCACGACCATTCTCTTTTCGACCCACATGCTGGCCGAAGCGGAGAAGATCTGCGACTCCATCTGCCTGATCGAGGGGGGCGAGATCATCCTGGACGGCACCATGGACAGGGTGCGGGCGGCATTCCCGCTGCAGTCGGTGCGCGTGGCCTGGGAGGGCAACCCCGAACCGCCGGCCGACCTGCCGGGAGTCCTGCACCGGGAAAAATCCGAGGGCAGTTGGCGCCTGACCCTTGCCGAAGGCATCAACCCGCGCGACATGCTTCCCGAACTGATGGCCTTCGGGCCGTTGACCCTCTTCTCGGCCAACCGACCGTCCCTGGGCGAGATTTTCCTCGAAGCGGTGGCGCGGCACCGGAAGGGGGGCCGGTCATGAGCAAGATCCTGACGGTCATCCGCAAGGAATACCTGGAAAGGGTGCGCTCGAAGAGTTTTCTCATCGGGACCCTGCTGGGGCCGGCCATCATGTCCATGTTCATCCTGGTGCCGGTCCTCATCGCCGACAAGGGGGGCGACGACGCCCGCACCGTTGGCGTCGTCGATCCCTCCGGGCTGTATTTCGAGTCCCTGGATGAAGCGGTCGCCGACAACGGGGACGACAATGTGCAACTGGTGCTGATGGGCGGAACCGGCACCACCGAGGAGGCCCTGACGGACATGAAGCAGGCCATCCTGGCCGAGAAGATCAACAGCGGGGTTTTGATCGCCCCGGACTTCATCGATTCGAAAAAGGCGACCTTCTACAGCAAATCGGTCAGCGCCATGGTCCTGCGGGACGAGGTCCTGCGTCCGGCCCTGAACCGGGTCCTGCGCGAGGATCGGTTCGCCGAGGCCCAGGTGCCCGACACCCTGTTCGCCTACCTGGCCGCGAGCACGGTCTGGTCGAGCATCGCGGTCACGCCCGAGGGCGGGGAAGAGGAGCAGGACGAAGAGGTGGGCTTCATCATGGCCATCGCCCTGATCATGGTCATCTACATGATGGTGCTGATGTACGGCAGCCACACCCTGACCGCCGTGATCGAGGAAAAGAGCAGCCGCATGGTGGAGGTTCTGCTGGCCAGCGTCTCGCCCGGCGACCTGATGCTCGGCAAGGTCATGGGCATCGGCCTGGCCGGCCTGACCCAGTTCACCATCTGGTCGGCGGCCCTGTTCCTGATCAGCCAGCAGGGGGTGTCCGTGGGCGGCGTCAGCCTGGACACCGCGTTTTTGACGCCGGTGATCCTCATCAATTTCATCGTGTTTTTCCTGCTGGGATTTTTCCTTTACGCCACCCTCTACGCCGGCATCGGCGCGATGTGCAACACGGTGCAGGACAGTCAGCAGTTCAATTTCCCGCTGCTCATGGGGCTGGTGGTCCCCATGATGCTGCTGTCCCTGATCCTGCGGTCCCCCGACTCGACGCTGGCGGTGGTGCTGAGCCTTTTCCCGTTGTTCTCGCCGGTGATCATGTTCATGAGGGTGTGCGTCGAAACGCCGCCTTTCTGGCAGATCGGTCTATCCTGGCTGTTGATGCTGGGCTCGATCTGGCTGGCCGCGCGCGCGGCGGGCAAGCTGTTCCGCATGGGGATCCTGATGTACGGGGCCGCGCCGACCTGGGCCACCCTGCTGAAGGTTCTCAGGAACTGATCAGGGCAGGATCTCCAGGTTGAAACGGTCGCCGATCTCCAGCTTGTCGACGACGTCCATGCCCTGGGTCACCTCGCCGAAGACGGTGTAACGGCCGTTAAGATGGGGCTGGTCGGACAGCGTGACGAAAAACTGGGAGCCGCCGGTGTCCTTGCCACTGTGGGCGATGCCCACGGTGGCCCTGCGGAAGGGGAGGCGGCTCCACTCGCTGCGGATCATGTAGCCCGGCCCGCCCCAGCCGTCGCCCCGCGGGTCCCCGCCCTGGACCACGAAATCGGGCACCACCCGGTGATAGGTCAGGTCCCGGTAGAATCCCCTGGAGATCAGGTCGAGAAACACCGCACAGGTATTGGGCGCGACCTGCCCATTGAGCGTGATGATGAATTCCCCCCGAGGCGTGAGGCACCGGACTTTCGGGGCGTCGAAGGGCAACGCGACGGGCGGCTGCTCGGGGCTGCGCACGACCGCCGGCAGGGTGGCCTTGAGGCTGGCCTCGGAGGGAATGAGACGACCCGGCAGCAGGCCCGTGTCCCATGCCGTCTGGCGGCCTGAAGTCCGGATGCGGATGTCCGGGGAATCGAAGGACTCCCGCAGGAGTCCCGCGGCGGCGATCACCAAACTGTCGGGAACCTCCCAGGTGACGGTTTCCCCGTCGAGCATCTTGGCCAGGCCGGTCAGGACACCCAGGCGCATGTCCGAGCGATAGGGCCCCGCCGCGCGATCCCACAGGCGGATCTCCGCGCGCAGCGCCCCCACCCCGGGAAAGCTTCCGACCAGTTCGGCGCAGGTGGCGGCGATGACAAAATCGTCATCGTCCAGTCCGGCGTAGAGATGGCTTTCCAGCCCCGCACCGGCGGCCGGGTCCGGCACCAATTCAGGTCTGTCCCGCAGGATGAAGGCCAGCCCCTCGTAGGCCGCCGCCCGGACCAGGGCGTTGCGCAGGACCGCCGGGGCGGTTTCGCCGAAATCAATGGGGAAATCGATTTCGGCGTAATGGACCAGCATGGGCAGCGGGTCGGGATGGTACCCGCTGATCGCGCGCAGCCCCGCGGCCAGCACCTGGGGGGACTCCTCGACCAGGAGGGCGGCTTCCAGATCGCCGGCGGCACCGGCGCCGCGCACGGCGCCCAGGGCGCCCAGGGCCGCGGCGCGGACCGCGGGATGGGGTTCGCCCAGATGGGAGCGGGCGGCCCGGGCCATGCGGATTCGCCACACCGGCAGCAGGCTCTCCTGATCCGCGGCCTCGGCAGGCAGGGGCGCGTCGTCCACCATCCGGGCCATGGCCGCCAGGGCGGTTTCGGCGACATGGGGATTATCGTTTCCGGCGGCGGTGATCAGCAGGGCGGCGATCCGCCCGGGATTTCGATCGTCCTGCCCGGCCACGGCCAGGCCGCCCAGGCTGCCGAGAGCCCGGCACCCGGCAATCTGCACGCGGGCCAGCTGGCGACCGCGGAACCGGTCATGGGATTGAAAACCGTCGAGGACCGCTTCCAGGGCGGCAACATCCTGCATCCGGGCCAGGCAACGGTAGGCGCCGACACGGACCTGGACCTCCGGGGCCCGGGCGAAGGGGACCACCATCGGAACCAGGGTCGAGTCGGCCGCGAGTTCGCCGCAGCGCAGGACGCGCCAGCGGACATCCGCCTCAGGCCGGGTCAAACCCGCCTGGATGGCGGCGGCCAGCGCCTGGGAGTCCGCCTCGCCGACCATGTTGCGCAAGCTGTTCCAGGCCAGGGCGGCCTCGTCGGGTTCACCCAGGACCGCGACCTGCATCAGGGCCTGCCCCTGGTTGCGGAGCTGGCCCAGGGCTTCCAGCGCGGCCTTCCTGATGGCCGGCCGCGGGTCGGCCGTGGCCGCTTCCAGGACCGGCACCGCTTCGGCGTTTCCCAGCAGTCCCAGGCTCCAGACCGCTTCGGCCCTTACCGTGACGCTGGGATCGCCAAGCGCATCCTGGAGTTGGGGAAGGATGTCGTCACGCCCGATGAGTCCCGCGGCCGTGACGGCGGCGAGCCGGACGTGGGCATCGTCGGCGGTCAACATGGACACCAGGGAGTCCAGAGGCGCCAACCTCTGGTCCTGCCAGCGGGCGACGGCTTCCAATTGGGTCTGGCGGTCCCCGGGTTCGGGCAGGCATCCGCCGGCCACGGTCAGGATCACCGCCAGTGCCGACAAGGTCATCAACATGCTGCGAACGGGCCCGGTATTCCGACTCATGTCACGTCCTCGTGGCTCAGGTTCCGATCAGGTTGGAGAAGGGGAGACTACCATTGCTCGGCCTCCGGGCCAATCACGGTTTCCCCCTTTTGACCGTCCGCAAAGTGGGTGTTACCATGTGGCGCCGGACCCCGAATTACCCGTCAGGAAGAAGGAATCCATGAAAGTCGCAGTGTTGGGCGCCACGGGCCTGGTTGGCCGGACCATGTTGAAGGTGCTCGAGGATCGCGCCTGGGTCACCGGAGATCCGGTGCTGCTGTCCTCGGCGCGCGGGGCGGGATCCGCCCTTGGGTTCGGGGGCCGGACGGTCATCTGCCGCGAAGTGGCCGCCGAATTTTTTGACGGCGTGGACATCGCCCTGTTCAGCGCCGGCGGCGTTCCCAGTCGGACCTGGGGCCCGGTGGCCGCCCGGGCCGGCGCCTGGGTGGTGGACAATTCGTCGGCCTGGAGGATGGACCCGGACGTTCCCCTGGTGGTCCCGGAAATCAACGGACGTCTGGTGGGCCGGGCGGGTCAGCAAGCCGGAGGCATCATCGCCAATCCGAACTGCTCCACCATCCAGATCGCCATGGCGGTGGCGCCGCTGGACGAGGCCTTCGGTGTTGCCGAGGCCCACGTCACGACACTGCAGGCGGTGTCGGGGGCCGGGCAGGGCGCCGTGGCCGAGTTGGAGAGCCAGGAGCAGGGGCATGATCCGCGGCCCGGCGGCCCCTTTCCGCGCCGGATATTCCGCAACGCGGTTCCCGCCATCGGGGCCCCCCTGAAAGACGGGTCCTTCGAGGAGGAAACCAAGGTGGTGCGGGAGCTGCGCAAGATCCTGGACCGCGGCGGGGACCTGGCGGTGACCTGCACGGCGACCCGGGTGCCGGTGGTCACCGGGCACAGCGCCGCCGTGCGCCTGGTGTGCGCCAAGCCGGTGGACTTGGCCCGGGCCGCGGCCGCCCTCGAGGCCATGCCCGGGGTGACGGTCGAAACCGATCCCCACCGGTACGCGACACCCCTCGAAATCGCCGGGACACCGGCGGTTCATGTCGGCCGCTTGCGGGTCGATCCGGACAATCCCCGGGCGTTGATGATGTGGGTGGTGGCGGACAACCTTCTCAAGGGCGCGGCCTGGAACGCCGTCCAGATCGCCGACCTCCTGGCCGGGGAGCCCGTCGGATGATCAACGGTTTTGCATTCGCGTCGGCCGGTCTGCGGAACACGCCGCTGGGCGGGCTCCATCCCGCGGTTCGCCTGGGAGCAACGGTCCTGGCGCTGTTTTCCTGCATGGCGGCACCGGCCCAGGTGCTGGCTCTGGTGGCCCTGCTGCTGGTTTTTCTGCTCTGGTGGACGGGCCTGGACCCCGTCCGGCAGGCCGCCGCCCTGAAACCCTGGGCCGGCATCGCCCTGCTGGTCCTGGTGGTGCACACCTTCACGACCACCGCGGCCGCGCCGCTGGGGCGCCCCTCGATCGCCGGCGTGCTGGCCGGGGGGAGGGCTCTGCTGCGGGTGGGCTGCTCGGTCGGTTGCCTGGGTCTGTATTTGCGGATCACACCCCTGGACGATCTGGTGGTGGGCGTCCGCTGGTGGCTGCGTCCGTTGCGGCGCCTGGGTCTGGACACGGATGACCTGGGCCTGATGATGGCGGTAGCCCTGGGCACCGCCCCGGTGGTGCTGGCGGAGGGCCGCCGTATCCAGGCGGTGGTGAAGCTGAGAAAAAATGCACCGGCCGCCGCGGGAGACAGGCCTTCTCCCGGGCGGGTGAAACTCTTTTTCCAGGGCCTGGAGGATCGCGCCCAGGTGGTGGCTCCTCTCCTGGAATCCCTGGTCCGCCGGGCCGAAGCCCTGACCCTGTCCCTGCGGCACCGGCGTCCCGATCCGGAATCCGCTGGCCCCGTCCCGCTTTTTCCGTTGTTGGTCCTGGGTGTGTGGGCGGCCGGATTGGTCTACGGGATGGTCCGGGGCGGCCTGGGGGTGCCGCGATGAGGGGCTCCTTCAGGGTGCGCATCGATTTGGCCTATGTGGGGACCGGATTCCACGGTTGGCAGATCCAGCCCGAGGGTCGCACCGTGCAGGGGGAGATGCGGCATCACCTGAACCGTCTGTTGGGCCGCGACGCGATTCCCGTGGCCGCGGGCCGCACCGACGCGGGGGTGCATGCCCGCGGGCAGGTGGCCCATCTCGACCTGGCCACGGCCGCTGAAGTGGGCCGCGTCGTCAGGGCGCTGCCGAGGATGATGCCCGAAGACATTTCCATCAGGGACATCCGCAGGGTGTCGCCCGCCTTCAATGCCCGGTTTTCGGCCATCGCCCGCCGTTACAGTTACCGGATCCTCACCGTTCAGGATATTTTCCGTCCCCAGGCCTGGTACATCTACCGGAACCTCGACCGCCAGGCCATGGACGAAGGCGCGGCGGCCTTTGTCGGGACCCATGATTTCACCAGCTTCTGCAAGGCCAAATCGCTCAAGGAGGACCATAACCTGTGTGAAATTGCCCTTTGCGCCTTTGATTGGCGGGACGATTCGGCTATCTTTCACGTTCAGGCCAACCGGTTCCTGCACCACATGGTCAGGAACATGGTCGGTACCCTGGTGGAAATCGGGCGTCGGGAAAGGTCCCGGGGGGACATTCCCCGGGTCCTGGCCGCCCGCAGCCGCAGCGCCTCGGGCCGCATGGCCCCGCCGCAGGGCCTTTTTCTCGAAGAAGTCCAATACCCGGAGCAGCTCATGGATCCCGACTTTGTTCCCGACAGTGCTCCTGATATTCCCCATGAAGGAGAGTCCCCATGAAGTTCTTTATCGACACCGCCAATCTCGAGGCCATCAAGGAAATCAAGGCCATGGGCATGTGCGACGGCGTGACGACCAACCCGAGCCTCATGGCCAAGGAGGGCGACAAGGACACCAACGCCCTGCTGAAACGGATCTGCGATGTGGTGCAGGGGCCCGTCAGCGGCGAGGTGACCGCCCTGGACGCCGAGGGCATGATCGCCGAGGGCAAAAAGCTGGCCGCCCTGAGCGAGTACATCGTGGTCAAGATTCCCACGACCTTCGAGGGTCTCAAGGCCACCGCCGCCCTGGCGGCCGAGGGCATTCCCGTCAACGCCACCCTGATCTTCTCGGTCAACCAGGCCCTGCTGATGGCCAAGGCGGGGGCCTCCTACGTTTCGCCCTTCGTGGGGCGTCTGGACGATGTGGGCGAAGACGGCATGCAGCTGGTCTCGGACATCGTCGAAGTCTATGAGCAGTATGGATACGAGACCGAGGTCCTCGTGGCTTCGGTTCGTCATCCGATGCACGTGGTCGACTCGGCCCTGCTGGGTGCCGATGTCGCCACCATTCCCCCGGAGATCATCAAGAAACTGGTCGCCCATCCGCTGACCGACAAGGGCCTGGCCGCCTTCATGTCCGACTGGGAAAAGTTGCAGGGCGGCAAGTAGTGAACGGGAGGAACACATGGGCGGGGGCCCTGCTGGGCCTGCTGGTCGGGGTGGCCCTGGGGGGCATCCTGCTGGCCACCCGCGCTGATTCGCCCTTTCTGCGCGGCTCCGGCGGGCGCAACGGCGGCCATGATGCCCACAGCTTCAACCTGCCCGCCGGTTCCGGAAGTTCTCCCATCGACACGTCGGGCTTTCAACCGGTGCCCGAGTCGTCCTTCGAGGCCTTGGCCGATGAACGGGGAAACGCCATCGTCCGGGCCACGCACGAGGTGGCGCCCGCGGTGGTCAGCATCAACGTGGTTCAGCAGCAGCCGGTGCGGGATCCTTCCATGGAGTTCCTGGAGCGCATGGGCTTCATACCGCAGCGGAACTATTTTCGGAACGTCCAGAACATGGGTTCGGGAGTGATCGTGTCCAGCGACGGCCTGATCGTGACCAACCAGCACGTGGTGGACGGGGCCGTGCAGATCATCGTCACCCTGTCCGACGGCCAGCAATACCAGGCGGTCATCCTGGACCAGGTCGAGCGGTATGACCTGGCCATCCTGAGGATCGAGGCCCACGACCTGCCGGCCGCCCGGATGGCCGGGGACAACCAGCTGTTGATCGGGGAATGGGCCATCGCCATCGGGTCCCCCTATGGGTACCTGCTGGCCGACACCCAGCCGACGGTCACCGTGGGGGTGATCAGCGCCCTGAACCGTGACATCCGCCAGAAAAATCTGGGAGAGCGCGCCTACCTGGGAATGATCCAGACCGACGCCGCCATCAACCCCGGCAACAGCGGCGGCCCCCTGGTCAACACCCGGGGCGAGGTGGTGGGCATCAACACCTTCATCTTCTCGGACTCCGGCGGCAGCGTGGGCATCGGGTTCGCCGTGCCCGCCTTCCGGGTCATGAGGGTCATCGAGGAGATCAGGAAATACGGTCATTACCGGCAGGCGAGCCTGGGTTTCACCCTTCTCAAGAATTCGCCGGCCGTCATGCAGGAAATGGGTCTGGATGTTTCCGAGGGATTGGTCGTGATGGATGTCCAAAGCGGATCCCCGGTCTGGAAGGCCGGTCTCCGACCCCAGGACATCCTGCGGGAAGTCAACGGCGTGCCTCTGGACAGCATCGACACCTTCTACCGGATCGTCTACAACTCGAACGTGGGCGACCGGCTGCCGTTCCGCGCCATACGCAACGGGCAGCTTTGGGACGGGGAAATCCTGCTTGAGGAAGCTTCAGGTCTGGAAAGCGCGACATCTTCTGAAAGCAATTGACAACAAAGGTTTGCAGGCGGGAGTTAATGTGGAAACACAAGATGACGGCACGGTGGAGGCGGGTTCGGGGGCATGGCGCCGGGTCCTGGTCACCGGCGGATCGGGGTTCACCGGCATCAACCTGATCCGGTTCCTGCTGGACAAGGGAGTGAAGGTGCGTTCGCTGGATTTTGCGCCGTTCACCTACCCCGACTGCAAGGACAGGATCGAGATCGTCACCGGGGACATCCGCGATCCCGGGGCCGTGGCCAAGGCCATGGAGGGCGTTGACCTGGTGATCCACTGCGCCATGGCGCTGCCGCTGTATCCCCGTGACGACATCCTGACTACCGGAATCGACGGCACGCGGCTGCTGCTGCAGACCGCCAAGAACCAGGGGGTGGGCCGGTTTGTCCACATCTCGTCCACGGCGGTCTACGGGATTCCCGATCACCACCCGCTGCTGGAGGACGACAAGCTGGACGGCGTCGGTCCTTACGGCATCGCCAAGGTCGAGGCCGAGTCCGTCTGCCGCGAGTTCCAGGCCCAGGGCATGGTCGTGCCGATCATCCGGCCCAAGAGCTTCATCGGTCCCGAGCGTTTGGGCGTGTTCGCCCTGCTTTACGACTGGGCCCAGGACGGGCGCGGATTTCCGATGATCGGCAGCGGCAACAACCGGTACCAGCTGCTGGACATCGCCGACCTGTGCCAGGCCATCTGGCTGTGCAGCACCCTGGACCAGGACGTGGTCAACGACACCTTCAACATCGGCGCCGGCGAGTACACGACCATGAAGGAGGACTGGCAGGCGGTCCTCGATTACGCCGGCCACGGCAAGAGGGTCAAGGGCTTCCCGGCCGAACCGGTGATCTGGACCCTGCGCCTGCTCGACAAGCTGGGCGTCTCGCCGCTGTACAAGTGGGTGTACGAGACCGCCAGCAAGGATTCGTTCGTTTCGATCGACAAAGCCAAACGGATCCTGGGCTACGCCCCGCGGTATTCCAACAAGGACGCCCTGATCCGCAACTTCAAATGGTATCTTGAGCATCAGGACGAGTTTGCCGAAGCGTCGGGCGTGACCCACCGCGTGCCCTGGAAACAGGGCGCCCTGGGATTGGCCAAGAAGTTCTTCTAGACGGGAGTGTGCCGTGATCGCAGTGACGGGCGCCGCCGGGTTCATCGGCAGCAACATCGTGTGGAGGCTGAACCAGGCCGGACGCCGGGACCTGCTGGTGGTCGATGTGCACCCCACCGCCGCGGGCAACGCCAACCTGGAGCCCCTGAAGTACGACCGCTACCTGACCAAGGACGCCTTCCTGGCCTGGCTGGTCGATCCGGAAAACGCGGACCGGCTGGAAGCGGTGTACCACATGGGCGCCTGCAGCAGCACCACCGAGACCGACGCCGCCTATCTCGACGAAAACAACTTCGGCTATACCAGGACACTCTGTCTTTTGTGCCTGGAGGCGGGCATCCGTTTCATCAACGCCAGCAGCGCGGCCACCTACGGTGACGGCGGCCAGGGATACGACGATGACGAATCCCGCCTGGAGGAACTGCGGCCGTTGAACCTGTACGCCAAGTCGAAACAGGATTTCGACCTGTGGGCCCGCGCCGAGGGTGTCCTGGACGAAATCGTCTGCCTCAAGTACTTCAACGTCTTCGGACCCAACGAATGGCACAAGGGGGACATGCGGTCGATGGTCTGCAAGGGGTTCGAGCAGATCAGCGCCACGGGCAAGGTCCGGTTGTTCAAGTCCGACCGCCCCGAGTATCCCGACGGCGGTCAGCAGCGGGACTTCGTCTACGTGAAGGACGCCGTGGACATGACCGTCTGGTTCGCGGCCCATCCGGGGGTGAACGGCATCTTCAACGTGGGCAGCGGGGAGGCCAAGGACTGGAACCGCCTGATCACCGCCATCTACACGGCCTCCGGCCGGGAGCCGGATATCGAGTACGTCCCCATGCCCGACCATCTCAAGGGCAAGTACCAGTACCACACCGAAGCCCGCATGGACAAGATCGCCGCCGCGGGTTACGACAAGCCCCAGACCCTTCTCGAGGACGCGGTCGCCGACTACGTCCTGAACCACCTCACCCCCAACCGGCACCTTCAATCGTGAAGGATCCCGGCCTCTTTCCCCTGCCTTCTGCCGAACTCCTGGATGGCTTGGCCGCCTTGCCCCGCGCCCTGGCGGCGGCGTTTCCGCTCAAGGCCAAACACAAGGCCGCCCTCCCCGGCGGCATCAGCAGGTTGTCGGATTACCTGACGATCGATCGGGAAAACCTGCCCCGCGACTACATGTCCCGGCCGGAATTCCTGGCGGCCTATCTCCACTATTTCATGCCCTGGAACATCTACCGCCAGGGCCGGCTGCTGACCGGGCTGGACCTCGCCCTGAAGCCCGGGATCCGGATCGTCGACCTGGGGTCCGGACCGCTGACGTTCCTGCAGGCCCTGTGGCTGTCGCGGCCGGGCCTGAGGGAGCAGGAGCTCGAGTACCTGGCCGTGGACAGGTCCGAGTCCGCCCTGCGGACGGGCCGCAAACTTTTCGAGAGCCTGGCGGGGGATTGCCGGTGGCGGGTGGAGACCGACAACAAGCCGGCAGGACAAAGGAAATTCAAGCCGGCCGACCTGCTGGTGATGGCCAATTTCATCAACGAACTGGAACGCGCGCCCCATTCCGGACGCCTGGAAGCGGGGGCCTCCCGGGAAGCTCTCATGCTCGAGCGGTGGGAAAGCCAGGTGGCCGCCGATGGCGCCATCCTGCTGATCGAACCCGGGGTCAGGGACGCGGGCCGATTCCTGTCCCGGGTTCGCGAGGCCGCCATCGCCAAGGGTTGGTCGATTCCGGCTCCCTGCCCCCACCGTGAAGATTGCCCCATGCCGGGACTGCGCAGCACCCCGTGGTGCCATTTCACCTTTCCGACCGGGGACAGCCCCGCCTGGCTGGCGCGCCTGAGCCACAAGGCCAAACTGCCGAAGGATCGGGCCAGCCTCAGCTTTTTGCTGATGGTCCGGGGGGAGAACCCGCCGCTGCGCGTGCGGCCACCGCGGACCCCCGGAGCGGGCGTGGGGGTCGTCCGGGTCGTGTCCGAGGGTTTTGATCTGCCCAACGGAAAAATCGGGATCTACGGATGTTCCGCAAAGGGCCTGATCCTTCTGGAGACCCGGCATGGCCCCGGCCGGCCCGTGCCCGGGGAACAGGTGACCGCCAAGTGGCCGTCGCCCCCGCGCCGTGACCGGAAGTCGGGGGCGCTGACCGTACCCTTGGACAACGACGGCGGTTGATCCGGGGGCGGGGGCGCGCTTCCGGTATCAGGACCGGTTGTTGAAGATCCCGGCCACGCCGGCGACGACCAGCAGGGCGCCGGCCAGGGTCCAGCCGGTTACTTCCTCGGAAATGATCAGCCATCCCAGGAACACCGCGATCACCGGGTTGACATAGGCGTAGGTCATGACCACCTGATAGGGCAGGAGGCGCAGCGTGGCCATGTAGCTGGTGAAGGCGATCACCGAGCCGAAGATCACCAGGTAGCCCCAGGCGAGCCAGGCTTCGGGGGTGGGGTGGGGCCAGCCTTCCCCGCGCGCCAGGATGACCACCAGGAAACCGATCGCGCCGCCGATCATCTGCCATCCGGAAATGGCGCGCACCGACAGGTCGGGTTTGCGGCGCTGGAGCCAGATGGACCCCAGGGCCCAGAACAGGGGCGCCAGGAGCAGGGCGATCACGCCCATCACGTCGGCCGTCGTTCCGTTGCGGAGAACGGGCCACGACAGGACGGCGACCCCGGCGAATCCCAGCATGATGGAACTGACCATTTTGCCGCTGGGCAACCGGCGGTCCACCACCATGGTGATCAGCTCGCCCCAGATGGGCATGGCAGCCACCAGCAGGGCGGCCAAACCGGACGAGGCCCTCATCTCCGCCCAGGTGACCAGGCCGTTGCCGCCGACCCACAACAGCATGCCGCTTCCCAGGAAAAGAAGGAACTCGCTGCGGGTGACGCGGATCCTCTCTTTTTTCAAATGGGCCCAGGTCAGGAGGATGGCCGACCCCGGAAGCACCCGCATGAAGGCCATCATGAAGGGGGAAAAACCGGCCCCTTCGCGCACGGCCACGCGGATGGCCAGGTAGGTGCTGCCCCAGACCAGATACACGACCAGGAGATGGAGGAGGCCTTGGCGATCCAGTTTTTGGCGGTCGGTCATTTCAAATAGCTGCCTTCACGCTGGGGATGGCCCGCTCGAGCCAGGTCCGGGCGGCCTCAAGATAGATCCCCGCCCGACCGGATGCAGGAAAAATTCACCGCGGTGTCGGATTGCGGCCCCTGGGCCGGACTTGACCGCCGACGGGACCGACGATTAGCTTGGGGAGGTCTCCTGGCCGCCAGGGAGCCGTCACCCGCAGTTTTTTCCGGTCAGGAAGGATGCCCATGATCTCCCGCTATGCCAGCCCCGCGATGACCGCCATCTGGTCCGATGAGAACCGTTTCCGCATCTGGAAGGAAGTGGAGACCGTGGTCTGCGAAGTCCGCGCCGACCGGGGCGAGATCCCCGCCGAAGCCGCCGTGGAGATACGGGCCAAGGGCGCGTTTGAAACCGCCCGGGTTCTGGAGATCGAAAACACCGTTCAGCACGACGTGATCGCATTCCTGACGAACATGGCCGAATACATCGGCCCGGCCAGCCGCTTCGTCCACCAGGGGATGACCAGCAGCGATCTGCTGGACACCGCCTTCGCGCTGCAGATCCGCGAGGCGGGGGCCGTCCTGCGCGAATCGTTGATCGATCTTCTGGACGCCGTCGAAGCCAGGGCCCTCGAGCACCAGGGCACGGTCATGATCGGACGCAGCCACGGCATCCACGCCGAGCCGACGACCTTCGGGCTGAAGCTGATGGTCTACTGGTCGGCCCTGCGCCGGGGCCTGACCAGGCTGGACGCGGCCCAGGAGGAAATCGGTTACGGGCAGATCTCGGGCGCCGTGGGGACCATCGCCCATCTCGACCCGGCGGTCGAGGCCGAGACGATGACACGCCTGGGCCTGAAGGTCGCCGAGGCCAGCACCCAGGTCATCCAGCGGGACCGGCACGCCGCCTGGCTGTCGGCGGTGGCCCTGATCGGGGCGACCATCGAACAGATGGCCGTCGAGATCCGGAACCTCCAGCGCACCGACGTCCACGAGGTGGAGGAGAGTTTCGGCAAGGGGCAGAAGGGCAGCAGCGCCATGCCCCACAAGAAAAACCCCATCGTGAGCGAAAAGCTGACCGGCATGGCCCGGCTGCTGCGCGGCTACGCCCACACCGCCATGGAGAACGTGGCCCTGTGGCATGAGCGGGACATCAGCCACAGTTCGGTGGAGCGGATCATTTTTCCGGACGCGTCCCATGTCCTGCACCACATGCTGACCAAGATGGCCTGGCTGATCCGGGGCCTGGTCGTCTACCCCGACAACATGCAACGCAACATGGAAAAGGTGCGGGGCATGTATTTCAGCCAGCCGGTCCTGCTGGCCTTGACCGATGCCGGCGTCAGCCGCGAGGAGGCCTACGCCTGGGTCCAGCGCTGCGCCATGCGCGTGTGGGACGAGGACATTTCGCTGCGCGAGGCCCTGGGGGAGGATGCCGACATTACCGGCCGCCTGGAGGGGGCCATCCTGGACCGCTGTTTCGACCTGGACCACCAGTTGCGGAATGTTCCGCTCATCTTCAAGCGGACCCTGCAACTCAAAAATTGGGAATGAGTTTCAAATTCATGACAATTTCATGACTTAATGTTTGACTTAACCGCCCAGCTCGTTATAATTTTCGCAGGCAGAGATACCGGCCGACCTGGTCGGTGGCTTGAATGTGTACCCCGCTAGGAGGATCCGACATGCGGAAGCTCTTTCTCTTGATCATCATCGTACTGACGGCCCTGGCCGCTCTCGTTGCATTTGCCGCTGAAGTGCCCGAAACCGTAGTCATCGACGGTTGCAAGGTCAAAAAGTCGGCCGTTGAATTTCCCCACAAGGCCCATTTCGAACTCGCCGCCTGCGTGGACTGCCACCACACCGCCGAAGGCCTGACGGCCGAAACGGTTGCTGATATGGAAGTTGACCATTGCGCGCTGTGCCATGCCGAGCCCGAAAACGCCGAAACGCCCAATTGCACCGATAGCAGTTCCAAGACCAACCCCTACCACATCCTGTGCGTGGGCTGTCACAAGGACACCGTGAAAGAAAAGGCGGACTCGCCTGCTCCGACCAAGTGCACCGCCTGCCATCCCAAGGAAGACGCCTGATCCCAGGGATTGATTTTTTCGACCGCCCCGGTTCGCCGAACCGGGGCGGTTTTTTGTTGTTCGCCACGGGGCCGGGGGATTCCTTCTTTCCCCGTGGGGGATCTCCTGTTAAATTGTCCCCTTCAAGCAGGCTGAAACGCCCTTCCCCGCTGGAGTATCATGGCTTTTCACGATGAAAGCTTTTCACCCATCGACGTGGGTGGTTTTGACGATTCCGCTTTGACCGCCTATCTCCGCGAGCACGGCCTGACCCTGGCTCCCAGCGAAGCCCGCAAGGTTGCCGAACTGCTCGGCCGGGATCCCACGCTGACGGAGATGACCCTATTCGACACCATGTGGAGCGAACACTGCTCGTACAAGAGCAGCCGGCCCCACCTGAAGGAGCACCTGCCCACCACCGGGGACAATGTCGTGGTGGGCCCCGTCGAGGACGCGGGCATCGTTGATTTCGGGGAAATCGACGGCCGGAAATACGGCATCATCTTTGCCCATGAAAGCCACAACCACCCCAGCCAGGTCATGCCGGTCGAGGGGGCGGCTACGGGAATCGGTGGCATCGTGCGCGATGTCTACTGCATGGGGGGCGAGGTCATCGCCACGCTGGATCCGCTGCGTTTCGGCTGGCCCGAAAAGGAATCCGCCGACGATGCCGAGGCGGCCCACCGGGTGGACATCGCGCGCCAGGTCGTGGATGGCATCTGGCAGTACGGCAACGCCATCGGGGTGCCCAACCTGGGCGGGGACGTCTATTTCCACCATTCCTTCAACGACAACTGCCTGGTCAACGTGGTGGCCGTGGGCATCGTCGAGCACGATCACATCACCCACAGCGCGGTTCCGCCCGAAGCCGCGGACGAGCCCTACGACCTGATCCTGGTCGGCAAGCCCACCGACTGGAGCGGCATGGGCGGGGCGGCTTTCGCCTCGGCCACCCTGGACGCCGCCTCGGCCACCGAGAACAAGGGCAGCGTGCAGACGCCCGATCCTTTCCTGAAACGCATCCTGTCGGTGGCCAATCGCGAGGTTCTGGCCATGGCCCGCGCCGAAGGGGCGGCCATCGGCTTCAAGGACCTGGGCGCCGGCGGCGTCAGCTGCGTGACCAGTGAGCTGGCCGACGCCGGCGGTTTCGGCTGCGACGTCGACGTGCAGCTGGTTCATCAGATCGCCGACCTGCCGGCCCGCGTCTGCGCCTGCAGCGAGACCCAGGAACGGTACGGCCTGGCGGTGCCGGCCCGGCTGACCGAAAAGGTCCTCAGGATCTACAACGAGGATTTCGCCCTGCCCTCCCTTTACCAGGGAGCCTGCGCGCGCCTGATCGGCAAGGTGACCACCGAACGCCAGTATGTGCTTCGCTGGGGCGACAAGATTCTTTGCCAGGCGCCGATCGACACCATCACCGAAGGCATTCGCTACGACCGCAGGGCCGAAGCCCCGGAGCGGCCTTCGGTCGCGGCGGACGCCCGTTTGCCCGAGGAACCCGTCGAAGCGGTCGCCGCCGAATGGATGGGCCTGATGGGCCATCCCAACGTGGCCAGCCGCGAGTACGTCTACCGGCATTACGATCCCGAAGTCCAGGCGGCCACCATCCTGCGTCCCGGCGAGGCCGACGCCGGGGTCATCGCCCCGGTGCCCGGCAGCCGCCGGGCCGTGGCGCTCAGCGCGGACGGGAATCCCCTGCTGGGCCTGGCGGATCCCTGGACCGCGGGGGCCTCGGCCGTGGTGGAGGCCTGCCGCAACGTGGCCTGCGTGGGCGGCGAACCGGCGGCGGTGACCGACTGCCTCAATTTCGGAAATCCAGAGATTCCCTCGGCCTTCTGGGAGTTCACCGAGGCGGTTCGAGGCGTGGGTGACGCCTGTCGGGGGATCGGCTGTTACGCCCGACCCGGCGCGCCCCTGCCGGTCGTCTCCGGCAATGTCAGTTTCTACAACCAGAGCAGTTCCGGTCGTTCGGTGGCCCCGTCGCCGATCGTCGCCTGCGTCGCCATCGTCGACGATTATACCCACTGCCGGACCCAGCGGTTCAAGGACGCCGGCGATCGTCTGCTGCTGGTCGGCTCACGGGTGCCGGAAATGGCCGGATCCCTTTTCCTGGACGCGGGATTCCAGGCCGGGCGGCCCGCCGTGCCGAACCTCGATTTCGACGCGGCCCGGTGCGAGATCCACGGCGTGATCAACCTCGTCCGCGCGGGCATCGTCACCGCCGCCCATGACATCAGCGACGGCGGCCTGGCCCTTTGCCTCAGCGAAATGAGCATGGGGCAGGAGGCCGGATCCTGTTCCGGGGCCCGCATCCGGATCCCCGAAGCCCAGTCCCATCTTTCGGTCCGGGAGTTCCTGTTCAGCGAGGCGGGAGGATTCCTGGTGACCGTCGCTGGCGCGGACATGGAAGCCGCCGCCGAAATCCTGGACGCCTCGGGTGCCGACTGGTGGCCTTTGGGCGAAGTGACTTCTGAAGCCCGTCTCGACCTGTCCGCCTCCGACGGCCGGGACCTCATGTCGCTGGACGTTTGGGAAATGACCCGCGCCTGGCAGACCGGATTGCCGCGGCTTCTGGCCGGCGACCAGGCAGCCGAGGCCGTTCCCGCACCCGCCAGGGACATTGTCCGGGATGGGCAGCAGGATCCGGCCTCCTACCAGGTGGCGGTGAACCTGGACCGCAAACCCAGGGTGGCGGTCGTTCAACTTCCCGGCGTCAACTGCGAGGAGGAATCCCGTCGCCTGCTGGATGCCGCCGGCGCCGAAACGGAAATCTTCCGGTGGACCCGCCCCCCGGCCGAACTCGAGAAGTTCGACGGCTACCTGATTCCCGGCGGGTTTTCCTACCAGGACCGGGTGCGCGCCGGCGCGGTGGCGGCCAAGGATCCCCTGCTGCGGGTCCTGCTGGAAGGCGCCGCGGCCGGCAAGCCCATCCTGGGTATCTGCAACGGGTGCCAGGTCCTGGTCGAAGCGGGGCTTGTCCCCGGCCTGGAGCCGGGTGCCGTGGAGGTCGCCTTGGCGGCCAACCGTTTTCCCGGTCGCCGGGGATACCATTCCCGCTGGGTCGGCCTGGAGGCCGTCCCGGGATCCCGTTCCCCATTCGTGGAGGGGCTCGAGGGAACCTTCCCCCTGCCGATCGCCCACGCCGAGGGGCGGTTCACCCACGAGGACCCGACCTTCTTCGACAGGTTGGAAAAGGACGGTTTCGTGGCTCTGCGCTACACGGGCCTGGGCGGACGGTCCGACGCGGCGGCCGGCAACCCGAACGGCTCGCTGCGGCACGCCGCCGGATTGACCAATGCCGCCGGCAATGTCCTGGCCATGATGCCCCACCCCGAACGCGCGGCCCAGCTGCGCCACGTGCCGGAGGACATTCCCCACGCCTGGGGCCGTCTGCGCCGGAAGGCGACCGGGGATTTCAACCTGCTGGAATCAGCCGGCCCGGGAAGTTTCCTGCTGCGCCGGCTGATCGAACTTTGCTGACCGAAAGGATGTCATGAGCGGCCCGACCACCATCCAGACCACGTTGCTGACCAGCCACAAGGGGGTCGACCTGCACGCGGCGACCGCCCAACTGGTGATGAAGGACCGCCTGGAAGGCGGCGGCAGGCTGGCGGGATTGTTCCGGTGTGAGATGCATACCTACTGGGGCGAGCCCGAGGGATGGTCGGTGGAACGCCTGCTTGATGTCGGCCGTTTCTTCAATCCGAACAAACACCATTTCGGTCATTTCGAATGGGCAGAATGTGACACCGATTGGCTGAGGGGCGGCGCTTCCACGACGGTCCTGGACGCGCGCTGGCCAGGGCGGGCCCTGGGTACGGACCTGACGGGCACCGCTGCCGACGGGGACCTCTATGATCTGCTTCTGGGCGGACGGCCAGGGGCCGGCGTCACGGCCGTTGATGTGGCCAGCTTTCCGCGGGGCCAGGCCGGTCCGGTCCTTTCCGGCGTCCTGTGGCGCCTGCTGATTACCGGTGACAGGGAAACCGCCCTGGACACCGGTTCGAAACTGGCGGTGGCGCGCCACCGCAAGGAAGGCCTGCTGGTCAACCCCCACATGGAGGCCTGGCAGGTGACGGCGCGCTGAACCGGCTGGACAAGAATCTATCAGAACCCGCTTCCCTTGAACCGGTCAAGAACAGGATGTGCCGAATGTACGGAATCAGAGACAGACACTGGAACGAGGAGTGCGGCGTGGTGGGGATCGCCGCGGTCGAAAGCGCGGCCGAACTGGCCAGCCTTGCCCTGCACGCCCTGCAGCATCGGGGGCAGGAAAGCGCCGGCATCACCGTGGCCGACGGACATCGCCTGACCACGCACAAGATGATGGGCCTGGTAGCCGACGTCTTCGACGAGGAAACGACGCGCAAGCTGACCGGCGGCTACGCCATCGGGCACGTCCGCTACAGCACCTCGGGGTCCAGCCACATCCTGAACGCGCAGCCGCTGCAGGTGGCTTCGCACCGGGGGACGGTGAGCCTGGCCCATAACGGCAACCTGGTCAACGCGCACGAACTCAGGCGCGAGATGGAACTGGAAGGTTCCATTTTCGCGACCACCAGCGACACCGAGGTCATCCAGCACCTGTTGGCGCGCAACCGGGCCGCGACCTGTGAGGACGCCCTCCTGGAGGTCCTGCCCAGGGTAAAGGGGGCCTACAGTCTGGTCGTCCTGACCCGCGAAAAGCTGATCGCCGTGCGCGACCCCCACGGTTTCCGGCCCCTGTGTCTGGGCCGGTACCGGGACAGCTACGTGGTGGCCAGTGAAAGCTGCGCCTTCGATATCATCGGCGCCACCTACCTGCGGGATATCGAACCGGGGGAGATGGTTGTCCTCGGTCACGGCGAACTCGCCAGCCGGTTCCTGCCGCAGGATGTTCCGGAAAAGCGCTGTGTCTTCGAACATGTCTATTTCTCCCGGCCGGACAGCACGGTTTTCGGGCGCAACGTGGAATCCGCCCGGCGGCGCAGCGGCGAGATCCTGGGCCGGGAGGCGCCCGCGGACGCCGACCTGGTCTGCGCGGTGCCCGACTCCAGCAACACCGCGGCCCTGGGTTACGCCCGGGCGACCGGCCTGCCCTTCGAGCTGGCCCTGATCCGCAACCATTATGTGGGCCGGACCTTCATTTCTCCCGCCCAGAAGGTGCGGGACATGTCCGTCCGCATTAAATTCAACCCGGTGGCCGAGGTGCTGCGGGGCAAGCGGGTCGTGGTCGTCGACGATTCGATCGTGCGGGGAACCACCATGCGCAAGCTGGTCAAGTTGATCCGCGGCGCGGGCGCCAGCGAAGTCCATCTGCGGATCGCCTCGCCCCCGGTGACCAATCCCTGTTATTACGGGATCGACACCCCGGTCCGGAACGAACTGATCGCCTCGAGCCACACGGTCGAGGAGATCGCGACCTATCTGCGGGTCGATTCCCTGGCCTACCTGTCGCTGCCCGGGCTTCTGGAAGCGACCGGCGAGGCCGACAAGTACTGCGAGGCCTGTTTCACCGGCAATTACGCGATTTCGTTCGCCGAGGAAGCGGGCAAGGACGTGTTCGACAACCATGCTGCCGGGATGGACATCCCGGTCAAACCGTTGCGCCCGGTCGGAAAGACCGACGGAAACGGGTCCTGAAAAAATCGAGGAAAAATTGTTTGATATGATCAAGGGGTCCGGCTACTCCACGAACTGGAAGCCGGATCCGCGCTTTGACGATCCGAAGAACCTCGCGCGCGTCCTGACGCGGAGGGTTTTGCCGTTGGTATCGGCACCCGCACGCTACATCGGCGGCGAGCTGGGCACCACCCGTGAGGGCTTCGACCCTGCCGGGGCCAATATCCTGCTGACTTTTCCCGACGCCTACGAGGTCGGCATGTCCCATCAGGGCCTGCGCATCCTCTACACCCTGCTGCAGCGGCAGGCGGGCACGTTCTGCGACCTGGCCTACGCGCCCTGGCCCGACATGGAAGCACGGATGCGCGCCGAGGGCCTGCCTCTTTATGGTCTCGAGTCGCGCCGGGCCGCCGGACAGTTCGACCTGGTGGGCTTTTCCCTGGGTTACGAACTGGCCTACACCAACATGTTGACGATGATCGATCTGGCGGGATCCCCCCTGTACGCCGCCGACCGCCAACAGGGGGATCCGATTTTCGTGGCCGGGGGATCGTGCGCCCTCAATCCCGCGGTGGTCAGTCCCTTCCTGGACCTGATCCTTCTGGGGGATGGGGAAGAGGCGGTGCTCGATGCCGCGGCCATCATCGGGAGCATGAAAAAAACCGGGGCGTCGCGCGCGGAAATCCTGGAGCGGCTTCGTGGAATCGAAGGCGCCTGGTGGCCGGGTGTGGCAGGTCCGGTGCGCTCCCGGGTGCTGAAGGACCTGAACAAGTTCCCCCCTCCGGGGCAGGTGGTTCCGATCATGGAACCGGTGCACGACCGTCTGGCCCTCGAGGTCATGCGCGGCTGCGTGCGCGGCTGCCGCTTCTGCCAGGCGGGCATGATCACGCGGCCGGTACGCGAACGGGACGCCGCGGCCCTGGTCCAGGCCGCCGCCGAGGGCATCGCCGATTCGGGCTACGCCGAGGTGTCGCTGCTCAGCCTGTCGACCTCGGACTACACCGGCCTGGGCGAGACCGTCGCCGGTATCCAGGACAAGCTTGAGGGCCAGCGGACCAACCTGGCCCTGCCCAGCCTGCGGGTCGACTCGGTGGACGAGGGCCTTTACAGCCGCATCAGCCAGGAGAAGCCCAGCAGCTTCACCTTTGCTCCCGAGGCGGGCAGTCAGCGGCTGCGTGACGTGATCAACAAGAACATCTCCGAAGAGGATATCGTCACCACCGCACAGCAGGCTTTCGCCGCGGGGGTGAAGCACGTCAAACTCTATTTCATGATCGGGCTGCCGACCGAGACCAACGACGACCTGGATGAGCTGGTCGCCCTGGTGGGCAAGGTCGTGGCCAGCGCCCCGCGCGGCGGGTCCCAGGTCCATGTCTCGATCTCCCCGTTTGCTCCCAAGGCCCACACCCCCTTCCAATGGGCCGGCCAGATATCCAGGGATGAGATTGACCGCCGCAACCAGTACCTGGCCCGGCCCCTGCGCCGCATGGGGGTCAAGGTGGGCCTGCGCGAGCCCCACACCTCCTTCCTCGAGGGCATTCTGGGACTGGGTGACGGCGGCATGTCCAAGGTCGTGGTGCGCGCCTGGGAACTGGGCGCGCGGTTCGACGGCTGGACCGAGCATTTCCGGATCGAGCTCTGGGAACAGGCCCTTGCCGAAACCGGTGTGGACCCCGCCACGTACCTTGCCGAAAGGGATCCCGATGCGCCCCTGCCCTGGGACACCGTGGACGCGGGGGTCGATAAATCCTTCCTGCAGCGCGACTGGCGCCGCGCGGTCAAGGAGCGCATCCTGCCCGACTGCCGCCTCGAAGGCGCCTGCTACGACTGCACGTCCTGCGACGGGGACATGGTCCACATCTTTTCGAAGCTGGAGGCCCTGGGCGATGCGGAACCCCGCCGGGGGCCCGCCATTCCCACCAAGGGCCGCGAGGGCACCCAGGAAAGGCTGGGCCCCCTGCCGACCACGCCGCCGGCGCCGGCGAGCCCCGGGGACGAGGGCCCCGGATTCGACAGCCGGAACGCCGACGAAGCCGATCCAGCCCGGGAGGCGCGAAAATGGCAGGTATGGCGTCAGCAGGCCGCGGCCAAATGCTGGTACAGGATCCAATACGAGAAGTCCGGGGATATGGTTTTTCTGGGGCACCTGGATTTCCAGAGACAGCTCCATCTGGCCCTGAGACGTTCGGGCTTGCCTGCGGCGTACAGCAAGGGCTATCATCCTCATCCGTTGCTCAAGTTCGGCCCCCCGCTTCCGGTGGGTGTTGTGGGCTTACGTGAATGCTTGGATATCGCCCTGGAACGTCAGGTGCCCGGTTGGATCGAAAAAGTCAACCGGACCCTGCCGCCAGGCCTGAAGATTTTGAGGGATGCCGTGGTCGGCGGACAGACCCCCTTGTCCATCGACCAGATCGTCACCCGCATGGACTACCGGGTCATCCTACCCGGCAGCGCTGAGGGCGGGCCGGCCACCGAAACCGTGGCCGCCGCCGTGGACGCTTTCCTGGCCAGCAAAGAATGGCTACACGTCAGGAAGCGCCCCAAGGGGGACATCGAACTCGACGCCCGCAAGCTGGTATCAGCCTGCGAATGGGAAGCGTCAAACGTCACCGCGGCCGGAGACGGCCCCATCCTGCGGTTTTCCTTGAACCGCATCGAGATGGGGGCCTCCCTGCCCGTACACGATTTTCTGACCGCCCTGCTGGGGGACGCCTTGCCCGAACCGGGCCATTGCGCCATCACCCGCACGGGATACTACGGTCGCCACGCCGATGGACGCTGGTTGTCGCCCATCGAGGAAGTAGGTGAAGCCAGCCTGCGCTACTGGATGGGTCGGCACATGATCGGCTGATCCGCGGCGCAACCCGCTGGTTGTTTATGAAAAAAGAAATGGTCATCAACTCGTCCCCTCACGAGATCCGCATCGCCATGCTCGAAGACGGCGAACTGGTGGAACTGATTGTCGAGGGGGCCGACTCCAAACGGATTGTCGGCAATGTCTACAAGGGCAAGGTATCCTCGGTCAAACCGGGCCTTCAGGCCGCCTTCATCGACATCGGCATGGAGCGGGCGGGATTCCTGCACGCTTCGGACCTGGACCACGACGACAGCGAAGAGGAAGAGAGCGGTTCCGGGGGCCGGGGGGGACGACGGCGCCACCGCCAGATTCCCGATATCGGCCAGGTGCTCAAGGTGGGGGACGAGATCCTCGTCCAGGTCACCAAGGAACCGATCAGCACCAAGGGACCGCGCCTGACGGCGGACATCAGCCTGCCGGGACGCTACCTGGTCATGATGCCCAAGGGCCGCCATGTCGGTGTTTCCCGCAAGATCGAGGACCGCCGGGAGCGCGTTCGCCTGAAGCAGCTTCTGCAGAAACACCGCTCGGACGAAGGCGCCTTCATCATCCGCACCGCGGCGACCGCCGTGACCGAGGATGCCCTGAAGGCCGACGTGACCTATCTCAGCGACCTGTTGGGCAAGATCAAGACCACCGGCCAGGAGGTCGCCGCCCCGGCCCTCGTCCACGAGGACGTCGGCATGGTGGTGGCCCTGATCCGGGACATCTTCAAGGAAGACACCACCCGCCTTCTCATCGACGACAAGGACGATTTCACACGCCTGACCACCTACGTGAGGAACTTCGCCCCCGAGTTGAACAAGAGGATCGAATACTACAAGGGCGACCTCCCCATTTTCGACCAGTTCGACATCGAGCAGGAGATCAAGCGCACCCTGGACAAGCGCGTGTGGATGAAGAAGGGCGGCTACCTGATCATCGAGCCGACCGAAGCCCTGGTCTCCATCGACGTCAACACCGGCCGGTTCACCGGACGGCGCAACCAGGAAGAGACCATTCTGCAGACCAACATGCTGGCGGCCCGCGAGGTGGCCCGGCAGCTGCGTTTGCGGGATTTCGGCGGGATCATCGTCATCGACTTCATCGACATGGAGGTCCGGGCGAACCGCGAGAAGGTCATCGCCACGTTCCGCCAGGCGTTGGCCCGTGACAAGACCCGCACCCAGGTGTTCGACATCTCCGAGCTGGGCCTG
>Ga0210065_1000058_pt1 | contig 35143 bp, 23 predicted proteins | sample Muzzi_PWB_D1_FD_185533 | JGI IMG/M metagenome (GOLD analysis project Ga0210065, IMG submission 185533) | Wetland microbial communities from San Francisco Bay, California, USA, that impact long-term carbon sequestration - Muzzi_PWB_D1 (SPAdes) | ecosystem: Environmental > Aquatic > Marine >... | reverse complement strand
CCTTGTCCCCGAACCCGCCGCTGACCTGGACACCGAAATCAAGGTCATCGGTGTACTTGAGACTGAAGCAGGTGGCCTCGTCAAGATCCAGGTTGGGCCAGGAAACGGTCAGACCCAGCCGGCCGGTCGTCTCCAGGTTCAGATCCAGGGCCACGGGAGAAATCAGGTAGAGCGAATCCGCCGCGCAGGCGGAATCCGGTGTCTGGGCGAGGGCCGCTCCGGCGTTCCAGAGCATGACCACGGCGAAAAAAACGGCGGCCGCCCTTTGAATCCGGGATTGTCTCGCCATTCCGCTTCCAGCCTTCATTCAATCCTGCCTTTCCCGTGCCTGATCTTCCCGATTCCGGAGCGGCGCCGTCAGGCGACCGCTCCGGTAACCGGCTTTTAGGGGTTGATCGAAAGTCCGAAGTACTGCAACACCCAGCGGATGGACTTTCGGGTCTCGACCTGGTTGAAACGATAGGGATCGAAACCCCAGAAAACGTCCGCCTTCCGGACCGGTTTGTTGTCGATCACCTTGTAGGACATGAAACCGTAGTTGTACCCGTTGGTACGGGAACTTGAACGCTCCCGTCCCTCGAAACCGGTCAAGCCCTTCGGCCCACAGCCGTCGTCCAGGTCGTAGTTGCTGTATTCGCTCTGCGGCCAGTCCGTGTTGCCCTCGTTGTAGCGGATTTCCCTCAGCCAGTCGAAGCGGGAAATGCCGGTGTACATGGTTTCGATGCACATCCCGTCCGGGGACTCGGGAACATCGCACTCCTGGAGGATGACGGGGTCCGCCCGGTCGCTGATGTTCGCGTTGTAGAACTCGTCGTTACGGAAGGAGAACGACGCGTTGAACAGCCCCAGGGAATCCGACTGGGCATTGGCCTTGTCTTTCCAGTCGATGGTCGGGTCGGTGAACATGGTGTCGGCCACGACGCCGGGTCCGATACCGTGGAAACTCTTGAACGCGGGGCTGAGAGCCAGGCCCTTGAGCCCCACGCAATCGCTCTTCCTATCGAATCGGGAGGTCACATTCCGACCGTAGATCGTCTTGGTGTTGGACGATGTCCAGTCGAGGGCCGAAATTCCCGCCGTCAGGTAGGGATAAAGGCGCGGGCCACGCTGGACCCGGGTTCCGTCGGGCAGTTCGGTGGTGCCGAAACCGGTGACATAGGTGACGCCGTCAACCACGTAGATGGGCTGCCGCGAATCGAAAATGATGGGAACCATGTAATTGGAAAGTCCCTCGAGGAAGGACTCCATGCTCGAACCGCCCACCAGGAAGAAGTTGCCGCCAAGCTCCTGGTACGGGGCCAACCAGACGAACTGGTCATGACCGCCCCGGGGCCTGAACTGCTTGAACATGAGCTGATCCCGGTCATTGAACTGCGCGTAACACAATACGGCCTTGTATTTGACCAGATCGGCGTATCTGACCTCATCGCGATGGTCTTTCCAGTCGCGGTCCCAGTTCATCCCCGAAACGCCTCCCGACCCCGCGGCCAGGAACTGCCAGTAGTCATTGCGGAATCGCTCGGCATTGCGAGGCTGACCGTTCTGGTCCAGCCAGTTGTTGGTCAAGCCGTCGGGATCGATGACCTGATCGATGACAAGGAGTTCGAACTGCTTGTCCCGCGCCACGAGGGGAATCACCTGCAGGCGCCAGATGATGAGGCTGACCTGCTTGGAGTCATCCACCACCCGCAGATAGAAGGTATGCAACCCGTCCTGGAAGGAACGCTCGGACGCGAACAGGTTCTGCTTCGACAGGCCCGGGGGTACCGCCCAGCCGGGATCGTTGGGATCGTTGGGGTCGACCAGATCCCAGCCATGACGGTAGGACGTTATTTCCCCGTTGTAGGCTTCGGCAGTGGCGCTCCAACTGAAGTTCAGCGGCTGCCCGCCGGCGATTTCATTGAAGGTCTCCGAGGAGTTGGGCTGCCCCAGATAGGGTTCGGCAATGGTGACCGCAGGCTTGAAACCGTCTTTCTTGATCCTGAAGTTGCCTACTTGGATCTGGTAATCCAACCCCACGCTGACCGCCCCGGCGGTGTCCCGGACCTGCAGCGCGAACAGGAAGTACTCCCCGTCCGGCTGGTCGGGGAACTGGACCTTCCGGTTGGCCTCAAGGGGGGCGTACCCGCGCCAGGGTTCCCAGGCCGGGTCATCGAAATTAAGCACCTCGAACCAATGCGCGTTGAACTCGAAAGGGGTCCTGATATAGCGGGCCGCACCCGTGTCGGTGGTGTCGTACTGGGCGGACTTCCACAGGAAGCGCACCTGGGTCGGTACCTTGAGCTCGAAATCAGGGTCGGTGCCTTCCCAGCCGACGTTGACCGAAGGCGGCACCGTCATGTAGGACTGCTTGGTGAGGTTGGGGTAGACGACCCGGCAGGTCGGCACGATGGTCGTCGAGGTGAACGAGATATAGGCCGGGGACGGGTCCACGGCGCCCTTGTCGTCCACCGCGCGCACGAACACCGAATGGGTCCGGTAGCTGCGGGGTTCCGGGTGGTCGTCCCGGGGGAAATCCGGCTGATCGGCCAGAACCAGGAAGATCGAGTCATTGGCTGCGGTAAAGTGCCAGGGATGCAGCACGGCTCCGGTCAGGGGATCCACGGTCAGGGTGTCCCGCGGACTGATGCCGTCCACTCCGTTGTTGCTGATCTTCCACTCGTAACCGACGATGCGGCCGTCGGAATCCGAACCCGTCCAGTTCAGCTCCACCGCGAACCCCGCTTCGAGCAGGGTGGGCGGCTGGCCGGTCAGACGGGTGTCCGGCCGGTTGTTGGGAACCCTGACACCGCCGAGATCCGTATTGGTCGAACACCCGGCTGCAAGGCCCAGGACAAAGGCAACCGCCAGAGCGGCACTCAAGCGCCTGATCATTTCGTCACTCCTACATCCACTGGTCACCTTAGAACTCATCGGAACCATAACACTGGAAATCACCGGTCGCGGTCTCGACGATGATACGGAAATACTGGGACACCGGCACGCCGCCGAGGCTCTCCATCGCGCCCGGGGAGATATCCATGTCGAGCTGGATCCCCGGGACGATGTTGTTGGACTTCAGATCGTTGTCACGCCATGACCTTCCGGAGGGAAGCTCCGATACCGAGGGCCTGACCTTTCCGAAGAAATTGTACCGCCCGGGCCTTACCGGGAGGAAACCAGGCTGCGTCTGATCCATGGCCACCACCTGAACCCGGCCCTTGCCGAACTGCTTGGTGGTTTCGTCGAAAACCATCTGTCGGGCTTCGGGATCAGGAATTCCCGCTCCGCCCCCCACGACGAATTTCAGGTAGATATCCTTGTAGCCGTCCGGCCCATTTGTCATCAGCCAGGTCGGCACCGCGATATCGACATAGAGCTCCCACAACCCGGTCGACTGACTGATCGCCAGACCGGGTTTCCCGGCGGTGGCGCCCCAGGTGGGTTCCTTGATATCATCGTTGCCCCCGCCGTCGCGGATCTGGTTGAAGGGGTCGCATTCGTAGTCGACCTGGTATTCCCAACCCAGAATCCGCCGATCCATCTCGCTCCACCGCTCCCGGATGTCATCCAGGCCGTGGAGCAGGATCTTCATGCGGTACAAGCTCGCATCGATCTCGTAGTTGCGGTCGCCGCCCTCGCCGGAGTCCAGCACCACCTGGACATAGCCGGTGGACTTGTCCACCAGCATAAAGGCGGGTTGGACGTACTGGATATAATCGGGCAGCGCCGGATTGTCCTTGTTGATCCTCAGAACGGTGGTGTCGCCGAAGCACGGGTGGGCCGCCAGGTTCTCCGGGTCGTCCACGCAGGCCACGGTCTGGTCGAAACCAGAGGGCGTCGAGGATTTGGGCAGGACCTCGATGCACTGGACACAGGGCGGATATCCCACGTCGAAACTCAGCTGGGCGGGGGAGCCGTCCTTGCGCCCATGCTCGTCGACGGACTGCATGTTGATGGTGAATTCGCTCCGCGGCCCCGTCAGGAAGCCCAACGTGTCGGCGTACCAGCAGGTGTCGCAGGTGGCGTCCCAGGGCGGATTGAGATTCAGGGCACTGGCCGAGGAACTGAAACTGAAATTGCCGCCGAAGTAGTTGCTCCTCGTGCCCTGGAGGTAGCCGGAAAAACCGATCTTGAAATTGGTGTCCAGCTTCCGGTCCTTGGGGTTGTCCCGGGCCAGGGCTTTGACCACGACATAGGTGCGGTCGGGAATCCGGTCCCCCGCCGCGAAGGGATAGTGGGTCTGGGTCGGGTCATTGAGCCGGATGTAATAGGGATAGGTTTCGGGGTCCTCGGGATGGGCCCAGTCCTGCTCATTGTTCAACATGATGGTTTCGGGATCGAAATTCACCACGAAGGTGAAGGGCCGCCGGAAAGCGGCCACTTCCACGCCCGCGACATCGATGGAGTTGACCTCGATGTTCACCGCCCCGCTGGGCAGCAGTTTCTCGAAGGGGTTGCCCACCAGCGATTCATTCTTGAATATCAGGTCCTGGATGGCGGGAAGCTGGTTGCCGTCGCTGTCGGTAAGGACAAAGACCGAAAAGCTGTCGCCCGAGGCCTCGTCGAACTTGCGGGGAGACCAGCAGTCGGTCAATGACGGCACACAGTTGCCCCCCAGATCCCCGAGCAGACGGTACTTGAACCCAAGCATGCCGTCGCCCATGGGCACCGGCAGGCCGGCCTCGAGATCAGGGCGATAATCCGGAACGGTGTCCACCAGGGCCAGCGCCTCGGCGGTGTAGCCGCGGATGTTGGGCGTCAGGCCTTCCCAGTGGACCTGGTAGGGCACGCCGAAGCCCACGGTGTCGGCCTGGCCCGAGGGCACGGCGACCAGTTCATCGTTGATAACCTGGTAGAACTGGATGACGGGGTTGCCCAGGGTGTTGCTGAAAAAATGGAGCCGGGCCGGTGTCCGGTCGTAATCCCCGAAATCATCGATGGCCACCATGTGCAGGGTATAATCGTAGGAGGGGCTCACATCCTGCCCGATGGTGAAGTTGAAAATGGAGTCGGTCTTGCTCGTGTAGTGGCCGATCTCCAGGGTGGACGCGTCCAGGGCGGGATTGAATCGCACATCCTCCTCGTCATCGGTGGTTTCATCGTCCTGGACACTGGTGTCGGTCAGGGCCCAGACGAATTGAACGACCTTGCCGTCGGTGTCCGAGCCGTACCAGAAGACATGGAATCGGTAATACCCTCCCCCGTCTTCCAGGGGCGCCCCGATAAGAAAAGTCTCCGGGGCCTTGTTCACGACGACCGCCTCGGGCTGGAAAGCCCGGCAACCGGTCAGCAGCAACAAGGCCAGGGTGGCGGCAAACACCAGTGCTATAACGGTTTCTTGCCTGTTTCTCATACTGGAATGCGCCCCCTCGGAAGCATTTAAGAGACTTCTGGTTTTCTCGCGCCGCGGTGGTGGGACTTGCGGCACAGCCCTGCCGGCCAACCGGTCCGGGCCTGGGGAGTGAATGATTTTTCAGCTAGTGAAATATAGGGATTTGGGCCCGTCGGTGTCAACCTCAAGGTTGGCAGAAATCCCCTGTCAATACGGGATTTCACCGAATCCGGGCCTGGTCGGTCGGGACGGGATACAATAAAGCGGGAGCGGCCCCGAGGGGCCGCTCCCAAACAGCGACTGCTGAAGTATTCCCGAGGGGAGTTACTTCACCAGGGCCATCTTCTGGACTTTAACTTCACCATTGGCGCGAGCTTCGTAGAAGTACACACCGGAGGAGACGTTCGAGCCCTGGTTGTTGGTGCCGTCCCACACGATGGAGCCGGAATCCGTAGCTTCCACCTGGCCATCGATGAGGGTCTTAACCAACTGGCCGCGCACGTTGAAGACGTTCAGGCTCAGATGACCGGTCTTGGGCATCGTGTACTTGATCGTCGTGCTCGGGTTGAACGGGTTCGGGTAGTTGCTGGTCGTGAACGCGATGCCCGGCAGGACCGGGGACACGTTGATCGGGTCACCAACGACACCGAAGTAAATCAGCACTTCCTTCAGCATCTGGGCGCGCGCCGGAAGGGCGTTGCCAGGAGCCGCAGGATCGGTGTAGACGAACATCAGGTCGAAAGGCGTCGAGATGATCCTGCTCTGGGTCAACCCGGGATTCCTGATGTTCAGCGTGGCGGCCGAGTAGCTGTACTGCCCGGAAGCGCCGGCCGGAGACAGGAATTCCGCGATACGCTGACCGGAACCGAAGACATTGACACCGTCGAAGGTGTTGATGCCGGCACAGCCACCGTAGGCAACCCACGTCTGCAGAGTCGCGTTCCACACCGGGTTACCGGCAATGACCTTGACCAGCGGAGTGGTCTGGGTCCCGATCAGGGGGCGCACGTCGTTGGTCACGACCGTGGCACCGAGATAGTTCTCCAGCATGTTCAGGGTCGCGGCACCGGCCTGGGCCAGGTCGCTCGCCAGATCATCACCGGTCAGGAAGATGTCCTTGCCACCGGTATCCAGCCAGTCGGTCAATGTCCCGACATCGTTGCTGGCGTCGTTGTTGAAGTCACCGTTGGCGATGGTGTTGACACTCAGGTCACCCGCGGTGTACAGGATGTCCTGATACCCGTCCATGCTGACATCACCGTTAAGGGTCAGGGCACTGGCGCGACCGCCGATACCGTTACCCACGCCGGAGCTGGGAGCGTTGACGTAGTAGATGTCGTAGTCCTGGCGGCTCAACAGACCGATGTTGTTAAGGGCCGTGTACCATTCATTCTCCCCGCCGCGGTTGGCGAAGTCATTGATGAACAGGATACCAGGCTGGACGTAACCGCCATTGCCGTCGTCCGCAATGCTAGGCAGAGCGTGCACGACGAAGGTGGAGTTGTAGCCCATCGGGTTGTCGAAGTCGCCGTAACCGGCCAGGTCACTAGGCATAGTCGAGACCTGGGGATCGGATCCGCCCACGCCACCGATGGCATCCGTGGCCTCGATGTAGTAGTGCAGAACGTCGCCCGGGAACAGGAAGCCGGTGTCCGGCAGGTCGAAGGCCCACTTGCCGGGGGTCCAGCTACCGCTGGAACCGACGGCGGGCATACCCACAACCGAACCGACGGCAGGCAGGCCAGCGGTACGGTAGGGGTCGAAGACCGAGTTGAAGTCCACGGTGTAGTGCATGACCGGGTCACCGTCGAAATCGGCACCGGCGCGCACGGGCGAAATGTCAACGACGATGGAGTCGCCGGGATCATTCCGCAGGGCGGACGCAAGGGAAATATTGTTGGCCATGTCGAAACGGACACTGTGCGAAGCCAGGTCGCCGGTGTCGATCGTTCCGCGCGCGGGGAAGTTGTCCTGAGCCAGATCCAGCTCACGAGCGGACATACCCGGGCCATTGTACGGGAAGATCTTGACGCGAACGTTGTCGAAGTAGGGAGCGGGGTAACCATCGTTACCATCCCAGCCCCAGACCCAACCCAGCTCGTAGACAGCCAGCTGGACCTGGACTTCGTCACGTCCGGGATTCATCAAATCGGTAACGTCGTCACCGAAGTTGTTGCCGTAATCCGGTCCACCGTAGTAGACGAAGTTACGATCCTGCCATCCCTGCTCCGTGATGATCTGGGCCGGGCCGGCGGAACCGTCGGTATCAGCCGAACGAACACCCCAGGTGTAGAAGATACCAGGAGCGTCATCGGACAGATCCTCATGACGGTAGGCCGTGTAGGCAAGAATGATGCCGTCGGGAGCCGGGGCACCGACGGGCCAATTCATGACGGGGGACTCGACCGCGTTGTGCAGGTGCTCGGACGGGCCGGCCAAACCGCCGGTGGTGGTCACGATGTAACCGCCGGGGCCGTAGCACCAGTTGATGCAGTCGCTGCCGCCGGTACCGGGGACGACAACGCCGTCATCGATAAAGGCAACCTGCGAGCTGTAGTTGGTGTTACAGGGGTCGTTGTCTTCGAGACCAACCCACAGCGTGGCGTAGTCGCCAACACCGTCGGGGAAGGCCACCTGCCACAGACCGAAGTCGTCGGCAGCGTTGCCCGTGAAGTCCTCGAAGTAATCCGCCTCGAAGGCACCGTTGACCAGGTTCACGTTGATGTCGTCAACCTGGCAGCCGCCGGCGCTCGGGAAGGAGCAGTCCTCATCGGACCAGCCGCCGTCCGACTTGAACCGGAAGTAGATGGCAATCTGGTCCCCACCCACGTATTCCGGGGGCAGGTAGCCGACGGAACTGTTGACGCTGACCGTACCGGCACCATCCCAGCTGGCCATGTCACCGAAGGGCTGACCCTGGTACTTATAGCTCAGGTAGGAGTAGTCATAACCGGGCTCCGAGTCGTGAATCAGGGTGGCCGTGACGGTCACCGTGGAACTCTGACCCGGGTTGGGGACGATCTGGGTGAACTCGATGAGATCGTGCCAGCTGTTGCCGTAACCACCAGCGGGATCGCTGACGTTACAGGCGACGATGGCGATGTCACCGCACCAGGCAGCCAGGTTTCCGGGCACGGGCTGGTTGTAGTCGCTGACATTCCAGTGAGTCGTTGTCGGCTCGGTAATGTCGTAGCTGGTCCAACCATTCCAGTCCGGGTTGCCGGCGTTGTCTTCGAAATCGCCGTCATAGTACGGCTCACCGGCGGTGTTGGTGGGGTCGAAGGTTCCAGCCATCAGGTTGATGGTATCCCCTCCGGCTTTTGCGAAATTAACGCTTCCCCCGTGGATCATTGAGTTGCCCTTGGTCATTCTCGGGAGTTCCCCGGCGAACGAGCTCAGAGCAAACACCAATGCCAGCGCGAGACAAGCGAACATGGTGAATTTCTTCATTATTTTCCCCCCATCGTTGACGTCTGCAGTCAACACATGGTTAGGCGAACGGTTGCAGTGCAGCCAAGGCGTAATTCAGGCGCCTTCCTGCACACTAAAGGGCGACAAAAGGATTCCCTCAACTTTCAGCACAGACAAGCTGCGCCATCGAGCGAGACCTCCTTCAAAAGATGCAGACCCAAGGTGACGAGTGAACAAGGTGTCAAGTGATTGATCGAACTGAGAGTGGAAAACAGGGACAGCGCACCTCAAGAGTTGGGAACTTTTGTCTGTGAGTCGCTGAATGACTTTACCGTAAATGTAAGGGTGAGTCAATAGTATTTGTGCAAAAAATCGCCGGGTTAGGGAATTCCCGGTCATTTTCAGGCCCTACCGGCCCAATACATACCAAATATCTTGGTTATTCCGCGGGCGCCACCTGACTGAAATCCGCAAATCGGGCAAACAGACCGTGAATTTCCCTTAAAAAGGCGTGCCGCACCTTCCGCAGGCCCTCGTCTTCCACGTTGACCCGCACCGAATCAAAAAATTGGTCAATGGCCGGGCCCAGACTCGAAAACAAGGCAAATACCTCGTTGTAGTCGCCGTCTGTTTCCGCCGCCGCCAGGCCGGGAACAAAAGCAGCGACCTGATCCCGCAGATCCTTTTCCGCCGGTTCGTCCAAAACGCCGAAATCCTCGCCGCCGGCTCCGCGACCGCCGTCCAGCCATCGCTCCAGGCATTGGTCCAGGTCCCCCACGGGCAGGATGTCCCCCTTGAGAATGTTGTGGCACCGTTTGAAGCCCGTGGCCAGCAACTGGAAATCGTCCCGTTCCCGGAATCCGGCCAGGGCCCTGGTCCAGGCCAGGGCATCCACCGGATCCCGCCAGCGCACGGGAAGGACCGCCCGCACCGCCTCGGCCTCGCAATCAAGGTTCTCCGTGAAATAACCGGCCATCCGGGTCCTGATGAATTCATGAATGGCCGCCAACGCCTCTTCTGTTTCCTCGGCAGAGGCAAAGGCGGTCAGCCCTCCGGCGGCGGCGGCCAGGGCGGCTTCCAGGTCCAGGCGTGCTTCGAGATCCAACAGGATCCGCAGGACCGCCAGGGCATGGCGACGCAGCGCGTAGGGATCCTTGGCCCCCGTGGGCGCGAATCCCGCCAACCAGCATCCGACCAGATTGTCCAGGCGATCGGCCAGGGAAAGGGTGCTGCTCAGCTTGTCTCCCGGCAGTTCCCCGGAGGCCGACCTGGGAAAATAGTGCCTTTCGATGGCCCGGCAGACGTCCGCGGATTCCCCGGCTTTGGCGGCGTATCGCGCCCCGATGAACCCCTCCAGTTTGGTGAACTCCTTGCCGTCCTTGATCATTTCGCTCACCAGATCGCTTTTGCAGATCCCGGCGGCCCGGCTCAACGCCTCTGGCGCCTGGGAACCCCCGCCCACCCCGTGGTTCCACAACCATGCGGCCAGGACCTCCAGACGGCGGGTCTTGTCCTCGACAGTGCCGAATCCCTCGAGCCAGGTGACGTGGGAAAGCATGGCCCGGGCCTGGTCAGGGGTGACCTTCTGGTCGAAATTCCAATAGAACAGGGCGTCGGCCAGACGGGCGTTCAGGACCCGCTCGTTGCCACGGACCACGTTGTCCAGATGCTCCGGCCCCCCGTCCCGGACCGCCGCGAACCTGGGCATCAAACCGTCCCTGACCTTGGACCCCACCGAAAAATACCGTTGATGGGATTTCAGGGCCGTGGTGATGACCTCGGCCGGCAGGGCAAAATACTCCTCGGTGTAGGAGCCCAGGAATGGCGTGGGGTATTCACAGAGGAAAACGACCTCCCCCAGCAGTTCGGCATCCTCCACCAGACGGGCGTCGTGTTCATAATCGGCCAACAGGCTGGCGATACCCCCGGAGATCCGGCGTTCGCGCGCCTCGTGGTCCACCATGACCCCAGCCTTTTCCATGGCCTCCAGATAGGCCCCGGGCGAGGAAATCTCCACCGGCCTGTCCCCGGCCAGGGTCCGGTGCCCGCGCGACATCCGGCCGGCGGTCATGTAATCCACCTTCAGGGGCACCAGGTCCTCGCCCAGAAGGGCCACCAGCCACTGCAGGGGACGGGGATACTCGAGGTCGTGATCCCCCCAGCGCATCACCTTGCGGAAGGGGATGTCCAGGATGATGGGCGGAATGATTTCCCCGAGAACCTCCGCCGCCGGACGGCCCGGTTCGGTTTTCCGGGCCAGCAGGAATTCTCCCCGGTTGTCTTCCCCACGATCGCAGTCGGCCAAATCGATGCCCGCCTTGCGGGCGAACCCCAGTCCCGCCGGGGTGGGGGTTCCGTCCGCCGCAAAAGCCACCGAAACCGGGGGCCCCTTGATTTCCACATCGCGGTCGGGCTGCCTGGCGTCCAGCCGGTCGATCATCAGGACCAGGCGGCGCGGGGTGGCCATGACCCGGAGGCCCTCCCAGGTCAGATGGGCCCCGTCCAGGGCTTCCTCCGCGCGACGACCCCATTCCAGCATGGAGTCGGGAATGAAGCGGGCGGGAATTTCCTCGCTTCCGATTTCCAGCAGGAAAGGCAGGCGATTGGCGGCGGGTTTGGCTGACTGGTTCATTCTGCCTGCTGCTCCTTCAGGAGGGGGAAGCCCAGGGCTTCCCTGCTGGCGACATACCCCCGGGCGGCCGCCCGGGCAAGGTTGCGCACGCGGGTGATATAGCCGGTGCGTTCGGTCACGGAAATGGCCCCGCGGGCCTCGAGCACATTGAAGATGTGGCTGCACTTGATGACCGCGTCGTACCCGGGATAGACCAGCCCCGCCTCAAGCAGGACCTGGGCCTCGGATTCCTTCTCGTCGAAATGCCTGCGATACATGGCGACATCGGCCTGGTCGAAGTTGAAGGCCGAATATTCCTTTTCGAACTGTCCCATCACTTCGCCCCAGGTCAGGCCCCCGCCCCAGAGGATATCCTTCACGTGGTCCACTTCCTGGATGAACATGCACAGACGCAGCAAACCATAGGTGAGCTCCACGGCCACCGGCTTGCAGCGCACGCCGCCCACCTGCTGGAAATAGGTGAACTGGGACACTTCCATGCCGTCCAGCCAGACCTCCCACCCCAGACCTGCCGCCCCCAGGGTGGGCGATTCCCAGTCGTCCTCGACGAAGCGGATGTCGTGTTCGGCCGCCTTGATCCCCAGGGCGCTGAGGGACTCGAGGTAGAGTTCCTGGCTGTTGGCGGGGTTCGGCTTCAGAATGACCTGGTACTGCAGGAACTGGTGCACCCTGTTGGGATTTTCCAGGTAGCGCCCGTCCTTGGGCCTTTTACTCGGCTCGACGTAGGCCACCTTCCACGGTTCGGGGCCCAGGGCCCGCAGGAAGGTGTTGGGATTGAAGGTCCCCGCCCCCACCTCGCTGTTGTAGGGCTGGACGATCACGCAGCCGTAATCGCTCCAGAACTTCTGGAGGTTGGCGATCATCTGCTGGTATTCCATCATCCGGTGTCGTCCTTTCCCGCCCGCAGCAGATCCAGGGCCGCGGGCAGACGATAGCCTGGCAGGTGATAACCCAGGAACCTGTGCAGGAGGGCCCCCAGTTCCCGTCGCATGGGCCGCGGCAGGATGTCCTCCCCCGTCGCGGCGTTTTCCAGCCGGGCGCCGGAACCGGCCATGATCCGAAGATGTGCCAGGGCCTCGGCCCCCACGGGGCGGCCTTCGTTCACGCCGCCCTGCTGGGCACAGGCGCTGCAGACGAGGCCGCCCTCGGCTGGGCTGAATCGCAACGACGAGGCCTCGAGCAGACCGCCGTCCTTGCCGCAGGTGGCGCAGCCGGACACTTCGGGCGCCATGCCGTGGCGGGCCAGCAATTCCCATTCGAAGGCAAAAAACAGCAGGGCCGGGCGGCTGCAGGTCCGGGACGATAACATTCGGACGAAAGTACCGCAAACGCCAAACAGTTCGCCCGCCGCATCCTGGCCCCCGGACGGCTCCCCCTCGGCCAGTCCCGCCTGCAGGGGACGGCAGCGGTCGACAAGCTCCAGGGCGCCCAGCAGGTAGGCTGACTTTTCCAGAGTGGCGCCGGTGGCCATCGGGTCCAGGTCCACGTCCCCGCCCCGCAGGAACTGGAGTTCGCGGTGGGGATCCAGGCTGAATTCCACGGTCACCAGCCGACCCGGCTCGATCAGGGGCCGGAGGCTGGAGCGGGGTCCCCGCGCGCCCTTGGCGATCACCTTGACGTAACCGTGGTCCCGGGTCAGCAGGGACGCCACCACGCTGGTCTCGCCACAGGGCCATACCCTCAAAACCAGGGCCTCGGTGCAGGCGGCAGGACGGGTCATCACGCCCATTCTCAACCCGTCCCGACGGTGAGGCTGAGCATGAGGGTGGCCAGACCCAGGTAGATGGACATGCTCACCAGGTCGTTGGCCGTGGTGATGAAGGGACCGGTGGCCACGGCGGGGTCGATGCCGATCTTGTGAAGCAACAGGGGAATTCCGGCCCCGGCCATGGCCGCGAACAGCACAACCAGCATCATGGCCATGCCCAGGACCGAGGACAGGCTGGGGTCCCGGCTGATGGCCAGGGAAATCACGAAGATCAGGGCCGCCACCGCCGACCCTGTCATGAAGGCCGTCCCCAGCTCGCGCAGCAAGTGGCGTCCCAGGTGATAGAAGTCCACTTCGCCGGTGGCCAGTCCACGCACCACCACGGACGAGGTCTGGATGCCGATGTTCCCGGCGGTGGCCATGATCATGGGGATGTAGAAGGTCAGCGCCACCATCGAGGCCAGGCTCTGCTGATAGTGGCGCATGACCATGACCGCGCCCAGCTGCCCGACCAGCGCGCCCAGAAGCCAGGGCAGCCTCGAGCGGGCGACACGGAAGCTTGACTGCTCGCCGAACTCCTCCTTGCTCACGCCCGCCATCAGCGAGAAGTCCTCGGTGGCCTCGTCCTCCATGACGTCCAGCACGTCGTCGGCCGTGATCCGCCCCACCATGCGCATTTCACGGTCGACCACCGGCAGCGAGATCAGATCGTGGGTCTGGAAAAATCCCGCCACCTCTTCCTGGTCCAGGTCCACGGCCACGTACAGGGGGTCGGACTCCATGACCTCGCGGATGGGCGTATGGGGCTCGGTGATCAACAGCCGGATCAGGGGCAGCCGGCCCACCAGATGCCCCTCGCGGTCCAGGACAAACACGAAGTGGGCTTCTCCCAGGTCGTCTTCGTCCAGGCCGCGCAGGACCGCGACCGCCTCGCCGGCGTTCTGGTCCACGAAGCAGGCGGCGAATTCCTTGGCCATGATGCCGCCGGCCGTCTCCGGCGGATACTTCAGCAGTTCGGCGACCTCGCCGCGCTCCTCCTCCTCCATCGCCGCGAGGACCTCGGCGGCCTGCTTGGTGTCGAGCTCGCCGATGACATCGGCAGCCTCGTCCGAGGGCATCTCCTCGATGATGTCGGCGATCTCGTCGATATCCAGCAGGGTGAACAGGACGCTCAGGCTGCGATTGTCTATTTCGCTGAGGACCTCGGCCAACGGATCGGGCGGGAGCATGCGCAGGATCCTGGCGGTGTCCTCCACGTTCATCGGCCGCAGGACTTCCGAGAGGTCCCCCGGGCTGAGCCCCATGGCCATGTCCCGCAGGGACTCGGTGTCGTCGGCCTCCAGCAGCTGGCCGAACCTACGGTACAAGGCATGGCGCTCGGCATCGAGGTTCGACGGGTCAAGAACCAGGTCTTCCCATTTATTGACTTCGGGTGAATCGGGAGTCCTGTCGGTCACGGTTCCATGTCCTTTCCGGATGGGGACGGCAGCCGGTCCACCCGGCGGGCGATCAGGCTCGCCTGGCCGTCGGTCATGATGGACCCGCCGGAGACGATGAGCTTGATCGCTTCCTCCACCGGAATGTCCACCTCGGTCAGTTCTTCACGGGGAACCAGCAGCATGAACCCGCTGGTCGGATTCGGGGCCGTCGGTAAAAACACGTTCACCAGGGGATGGCCCGGTTCGTCCCGCGTGACAAAGCCGATGGAATAAAGGTCCAGCCGCGGGTAGGCGAACACGACCACTTTCTGGAAGGCGGTGCGCCGGTCCCGCAGGAAGACTTCGGCGATCTGCTTGACGGCCGAGAAGACGCTTTTGACGATCGGAATCTGCTGGAAAAACCTTTCCAGGAGCCGGAAGAAGGCGATGCCGATCAGGTTGCGGGTAAAAAGGCCGACCAGGGTGATCAGCAGGATGAAAACGATCACCCCGAAGAAGGTCAGCAGGAACTCGGGATAGGTCTCGGTTATCGCGGGAATTTTCCGCAGCCAGGGGCGCATGGTCGCGGAAATAAGGACATAGAACCGCCACAGTATCCAACTGGTGATGACCAGCGGCGTCATGGACAACAGTCCGGTCAGGAAATGCCGTTGCAGGAATTTATACATCACGATCCCCCCGGATCCCGAGGAACTGCCTGTCCCTGACGCGTCTCACTCCCCATCCCTCCGGTGGAATCCCGGCAGCGGTTCGGGGCCCTGCAGCAGGACCTGCAGGATGCGCTGGTCGGCCACGTCCTCCACGAGGATGACAAAACCCGCGATTTCCACCTGGTCCCCCTTTTCCGGCACGTTGCCGGCCGCTTCATAGATGAGGCCGCCCAGGGTCTCGCTGTTGTCCAGACCCTCGGCGCCGCCGAAGGTCACGCCCAGCATCTCCTCGAGATCCTCCAGGTTCATCTTCGGATCCAGGCGCACGGTGCGTTCATCGACCCAGGCCAGGAGTTTCTCCTCCGCGTCGAACTCATCCTCGATCTCGCCCACGATCTCCTCGATGACATCCTCCAGGGTGACCAGCCCCGCGGTGCCACCGTATTCGTCGATGACCACGGCCATGTGGATCCGCTTGTTCCTGAAATCGTCCAGCACCTCGTCGATCTTCTTGCTCTCGGGTATGTAGTAGGCGGGCCGGACCAGGCTGCTGAGACTGAACTCGCCCCCGGCGAAATCCCCTTCGCGGAAGAGTTTCAACAGGTCCTTCGAATAGAGGATGCCCACCACCTTGTCCACGCTGCCTTCGAACACCGGCACGCGGGAATGGCCGCTGGCGATGACGGCGCTCAGGGTGCCGCCAAGATCCGATTCCCCGTCCAGGGCGACCATGTCGATGCGAGGGATCATTATTTCCCGGACCGCCGTGTCATGGAAGGCGAAGATGCTCTGGATCATCTCCCGCTCGTCATCGTCCAGGGTGTCGTTCTGGCCGTCCTCGGTGATCAGGCTGCGGATCTCCCCCACCGACAGGTGAGGCTGCATTTCGGCCGTCCACAGGGTGTCGTCCAGTTTGTCCATGACCATCAGCATCAGGGCGGTCCAGGGCCGCAGCAGCCAGTTCAGCGGGTAGACCACCGTGCCGACGATCCGTGCGTAGTTAAGGGCCGTGCCCGCGGCCATCATCTTGAAGACGAGGCCCCCCAGGCTCCACCCGAGAACGGCGGTCACGATGAACATGAGCTGGAAGGCGGTATCGAGCTGACCGCTCCACTGCCGGGAAAGGAAATGGCCCCAGGAAAAGGCCCCCACCAGGGTGCCGACCAGGTAGAGGGTGCCGATGGTCACCTGGAAACGCCGTTCGTGCTGCAGGTAATCCCGCAGGATGGGTCCCAGGGAAGCGGGGTCCAACAGCCCGTTGCGATAAAGGCCGCTGACCCGGTAGTAGGCCGTCATCAACCCACCCATGAGCATGGCCGACAACCAGGCGCACAAGGCCAACACCACGGTTCCGCCATCGGCTATCAAGGCCACTCCCGAATCTTCCATCTGCGGTTCAACTCCTTCGGCGCAGGGGATGCGGCAGACCGCCGGCAGCCAGGATGGCCTCCTCGGCCAGCTGCATCGCTTCTGTCTGCTCCAGGTCCTGATGATCCCAACCGAGAATATGCATGATGCCATGGACAACCAGCAACGGCATTTCGTGCTCCAGGGGCCATCCGTTATCGAGGCAGCGTCGGGTCACGAAGGCCGGTGCAAGCACGACCTCCCCCACCGCCGGGGCTTCTTCAGCGTCCGGACCGGGACCCAGGGGGTCCAGCCACAGGTCGGCATAGGCATAACCCTGACCGGTCTTCAGGTCAGGTTCGGACGACCCACGGTCAAGGAGATAGGAAAACGACAGGACATCGGTCACGCTGTCGACATGGCGGAATTCCCGGTTCAGGTCGGTCATGGCCAGGTCCCCGACCATGACCAGATCCACCAACCAGTCAGCCCGCCCCAGGGTCCCGACCAGTGTACCCAGTTCCCCGAGCCGGGCCTCGTCGAACAGGGAAACCGACGCCTGCTTTTCCTCCGCGGACCGACGCTCGACCCACCTCAGGTTCACTTGTCCGCCTTCCGCTCGCCGCGGCGCTCGGGAACCCGGTCGATGTCCCGCTCCTTCTGTCCCGGGTAGACGATCCGGGAATGATGAATCCCCGTCAGCAGCGGAATGAAGGCCTCGCGAATGTCCGCCAGATCGCTCAGGGTCAAGCCCGATTCGTCCATCTCCCCGCTGAGCATCCGTTTGTCGATGATCTGCTTGGTCACTTCCCGGATCCGGCTAGGGGTCGGTTTGGCCAGCGACCTGGTGGCGGCCTCCACCGCGTCGGCCATCATGAGGATGGCGGTTTCCTTGGAACGGGGCTTGGGCCCGGGATAACGGAAGTCGTCCACCTTGACCGTCTCGTTGCCGTCGCCCTCGAGGGCCTTGTGGTAGAAGTATTCCATCACCATGGTGCCGTGGTGTTCGGGAATGAAATCGATGACCATCTGGGGCAGCCGCCATTTGCGTCCCAGCTCGATGCCGTCCTTCACGTGGGCGGCAATCACCAGGGCGCTCATGCTGGGGCTCAGCTCGTCGTGCTTGTTGAACTCCGGCCTCTGGTTCTCCACGTAGTATTCGGATTTCTGCATCTTGCCGATATCGTGGAAGAGGGCCCCCACCCTGGTCAGCAGGGCGTTGGCGTTGATGGCCCGGGCGGCGTGTTCGCCCAGCTGCCCCACCACCTGGCTGTGGTGGTAGGTGCCCTGGGCCTCCAGGGCCATCCTTTTCAACAGGGGATGGTTCAGGTCCGAAAGCTCGAGCAGGGTCAGGTCCGAACAGACCCCCACCAGCGGTTCGATCACCGGCAGCAGGAACAGGCCGAAAGCCACCAGAAGCACCGGTGTGAACATGCCCACCAGGTAGATGTGGTTGCCTCCGCCCCCTGGGCCGAAAGCATCCCCACCCAGCAGGAAGATCAGCGACAGCGAGAGGAAGGTCAGCAGCAGGATGGTGCGGTAGAACTGGCTTCGTTTCTGGATCCGCCGCACCGAGACCACGGTCACCATCCCCAGCATGTACCAGGTGAAGATACTGCCGGCCCCGACCCCGGGGAGGAAAGCCAGGAGGGTCACCCCCAGAAGCGTGGTGGTGTAACCGACGCGGGCCTTGAACAGGACAGTGGAGAACAGGGACAGGAGAATGATCGGCACGGCCACCGGACCGAGATCCGGTTTGCCCAGGGCAAACCAGGCCCCGACCAGATAGATCGCCACCACCGCGGCCAGGGCCAGGACGAGGCGGAGGTTGCGCAGCGACCGGGGAAAATGGATGAAGGCCAGCCAGCCATACAGCCCGAGGGTCAGGGCCAGCAGAAGCCCGCGAACCACATAGCGGGAAAACCGCCCGGGTCCGTCGTCGCCCCCGCCCTGGTCCAGCAACAGGTCCCGCAGGCTCTCGAGGTACAGGGCCTGCTGATCGGTGACCCGCACCCCCTGGTCCACGATGCGTTCCTCGAAAAGGAATTTCTTGGTGGTGGGCACCGATTCCCGGGCCCGGGCTCGTCGCTGCTCCGTCTCGGCCGCGTCGTAGATCAAATTGGGGGTCACGAGGGGGCGCAGCACGCTGGCCGCGTGCGTGGCCTCCTCGGGATTCAGGCCGGCACGGACCAGTTCGATCTGCAGGTTGTTTTCCAGGGTGGCCGGAACGGTGATGTTGCCGCGGTCCTGGAGGGTTTCGGTCTGGGACGTCAGCACGACCACCCTGTCATACTGACCGTAGGGCAACTGGTCGGCGACCCCACCGCCCATCACCTTGTTCCAGGCCATACGCAGGCGGGGCACCAGGGAATCCGGCTCGCCAACCGCCAGGAGCGCGGGAATCTCATCGGGACGGGCGGTTGGAAACTGGATCCCCAGCAATCCGATTTTTTCCGAGGTTGCGGTGGTCGAGTCGGCCATGACGGCGCCCAGCGCGTCCAGGAGATGTTCCACCCGGCTGTTGCGGGACCGGGCGGAGGCGGCTTCCTCCCTGCGCAGCACCGGAGGTTCAAGCACCGCTTTTTCGGCCCGCTGGTCCTGGACATCACGGTCGAGCAGCCGCGCCTCGAAAGGGAAGGGGGCGCGGATTTCGCTGGTGGCGATCTGCCCGGTTTCCGGGAAGTCGGTCGACATGCGGGGGACGGGCGGAAAAAGGAACAGATGGAGAACCAGCAGCCCCAACCCCAGACCCAGGGCCCAGATAAGGGACCGGTCCACTCCGGACACCTCGGCCATGGCGGCTGATTTTCCCGTGGACTTGCCGGCCCCCTTGCCGGCGGTCTTGCCAGACACTTTCCCCGTGGATTTCGCGCCGGACTTGCCGCCGGACCGGGACGCGCTCCGCCCTTCCCGGGTCGCGCCTTCACGGGTCATCCACTCCTGCAGGCGGAAACGCCAATTGGCCATGGTCCATTCTCCCGTAACGGTTCTACCGGTCAGTTCCCCGTCTCATCCACACCCGCGGCGTCGAACGCCTCGACGATGCGGCGCACCAGGGGATGGCGCACGACATCACGTCCGTCCATCTCCACGAAAGCCACCCCTTCGGTATCCCGGAGGATCCCACGGACCCGGATCAATCCCGACTGCCGCTTGTCCGGCAGGTCCACCTGCGTGACGTCCCCGGTCACCACCGCCTTGGACTGCACGCCCAGGCGGGTCAGGAACATTTTCATCTGGCCGAGAGTCGTGTTCTGGGCCTCGTCCAGGATCACGAAGGCGTTGTTCAGGGTGCGGCCCCTCATGTAGGCCAGCGGCGAAGCCTCGATGACCCCGTTGGACATGAAGCGGGCGATCTTCGCCGCGCCGGTGATGTCCGACAGGGCATCGAACAGGGGCCTCAGGTAGGGGTTGATCTTTTCCTGCAGATCGCCAGGAAGGAAGCCCAACTGCTCCCCCGCCTCGACGGCCGGGCGCACCAGCACGATGCGGTCGACCAGCTGCCGTTTCAGGTAGTCCATGGCCATGACGACAGCCAGGAACGTCTTGCCGGTTCCGGCCGGGCCCACGGCGAAGACGACATCGTGGTCGTGGACGGCCTTGACGTAGACCTGCTGACCATGGGTCTTGACCCGCACCGCCTGACGGCTGCCGCTGGCGAACAGCAACGGATCCTCGTTGTGGGGAATTTCCGGTTCGGGATCCCGCTGGCCGACCCGCTGTTCCCACAGGTAGCGCAGGCTGACACTGTCCACCAACTGGCCGTGCCGCACGCGCTCGACCAGATCCTCGACGACTTCCCTGACCATTTCCAGGCGATCGACAGGGCCTCGCAGCAGCAGTCGGTCGCCCCGGACGGTCAGCGTCCCGCCGAATTTTTCTTCCAGAAAGCGAAGGTTCCCGTCACCGGCACCCAGCAGCCCCAGCTGGTCGATGCCCGACAGATCCATGGTCGCCTCGGCCAAGTTATCGCGGTCCTCGTCACCATTTTTGCGGCTCATGAACCATCCTTCGTGTCGTTTTCGGGACGCGGGACGATCTTCAGGTTGAGTTCCGCGAGCTGCTCATCACTGATGAACCCGGGACTGTCGTCCAGCGGACCGGACGCCAGGGTCGTCTTGGGAAACGCGATCACTTCGCGCAGCGACGGGCTTCCGGTCAATAGCATGACGATGCGGTCGAGCCCCAGGGCGATGCCACCATGAGGCGGGGCGCCGAAACCCAGGGCATCCAGGAAGAACCCGAACTTGCCCAGGTATTCCTCCTCGGACATGCCGACGATGCGGAAGACCCTTTCCTGGAGTTCGCGCTGGTGGATCCTAATGCTGCCCGACCCCAGTTCCACGCCGTTGCACACCAGGTCGTAAAGCTGGGCGCGGCCCTTGCCCGGATCCGCCTCCAGGCCGTCGACATCCTCCGGCCGCGGCAGGGTGAACATGTGATGGCAGGCGTCCCAGCCCCCGGCCTTGTTCTTTTCGAAGAGCGGGAAGTTCCGGACCCAGGCCAGGGCCCACGATCCCTTGGGAATCCAGCCGGCGCGGGCGGCCAGTTCAAGCCGCAGCGCGCCGAGGGCTTCCCGGACCATGGACACGTCCCCGGCCACGAACAGGACCAGATCGCCGTCCTGGCAGCCCGTGCGCCGGGCAAGTTCATTCTGGAACTCCTCGCCCAGGAACTTGGCGATCCCCGTATCCAATCCCTGGGCGGTCATCTTGGCCCGGGCCAGCCCGAAGGCGCCCTTTTTCTTGACCAGCTCCTCCAACTCATCGACCTGCTTGCGGCTCCACCCGGCCAGCCCGGAGGCGTTCAGGCAGCGCACCGTGCCCCCGGATTCCAGGGCCTTTTCGAAGACGCTGAAACCGCAGCCTGGCACCAGGTCGTCGAGGCGATGGATGGGGCAGCCGAAACGCAGGTCGGGCTTGTCCGACCCGTACTGATCCATGGCGTCATCGTAGGAAATCCGGGGGAAGGGGGTCGGCAAATCGATGCCGGCCGCTTCGGCGAAGATGGCGGCCATCATCTGCTCGACCACGGCGAAGATGTCGTTTTCGCCCACGAAGCTCATCTCCAGATCGATCTGGGTGTGCTCCGGCTGGCGATCCGAGCGGAGATCCTCGTCCCTGAGGCAGCGCGCCAGCTGGAAATAGCGGTCCACGCCGCTGGCCATCAGGATCTGCTTGTACAGCTGCGGCGATTGGGGCAGGGCGTAGAACTGGCCGTGATGGATCCGGCTGGGCACCACGTAGTCACGGGCCCCTTCCGGTGTCGTCTTGATCAGAAGCGGCGTTTCAACTTCCAGAAAATCCTGGTCGGAAAGAAAGCGCCGGGCGGCCTGGGCCGCCAGGTGCCGGACCCGCAGGTTGTTGGCCATGACCGGGTGGCGCAGGTGGATGTAGCGGTGCTTCAGGCGAAGTTCCTCGCTGGCGTCCTCGGCCTGGTCCAGACTGAAGGGCAAGGGCGCGCAGACGTTCAGGATCCGCACCTCGCGGGCCACGACCTCGATGGCCCCGGTGGCCTTGTTGGGGTTGACCATGTCCGCGGGCCGCCGTCGCACCAGACCGGTGATCCCCAGAACCGATTCCAGCTTGAATTTCTTGGCGGTTTCCAGCGGTTCGCCGTCCTCGAAAACAACCTGCACGATGCCGTACCGGTCCCGGAGATCGACGAAGACCACGCCCCCCAGGTCCCTGATCCGACCGGCCCAGCCGGCCAGTTTCACTTCTTCACCGATCAGGCCTTCGGTCACGTCGCCGCAGCGGTGGGTTCTCATGTTTCCGTTTCCTGATGTCATGCTGTTTGCTTTCACCCTTCCAGGACCTCCCGCACGGCAGTCAGGAGCTGGGCCCTGGCTACCGGCAACTGTTCCCCGGTTTCAAGATTTTTCAACTGAAGGTTTTCCTGGGCGATTTCATCCTCGCCCACGGTCAACAGGAACCTTGCCTGGCGCAGGTTGGCGGACTTCGCCTGGGCCTTCAGGGAGCGATCGGTGACGTCCACCTCCACCCTGCAGAAACCCCGCAAAAGGTCGGCGCTCACGAAACCGAACCTCTGGGCCTCGACGCCCTTGCAGGCCACGTAGATGTCGACCACCGACTGGCGGCTCCTTTGCGGATCCACCGGCTCGTCATTCAAATGCAGCAGGGTCCGCTCCACCCCAAGGGAGAAACCTACCGCCGGCGTCGGAGGCCCGCCGCACTGCTCCACCAGGTAGTCATAGCGACCGCCCCCGGCCAGGCTGTTCTGCTTCCGGCCGCTCAAGGCGGTTATCTCGAAAGTGGTCCGGCAATAGTAATCCAATCCGCGGACCAGGGCCGGATCTTCCTCGAAGGGAATCCCCAGATCGGTCAAGGTGCCCAGGACGATCTCGTGATGCTCCCGGCAAGCGGGGCAGATCGCTTCGGTGATGGGCTTGAAACCGGCCAGCAGCTCTTGCACCCCGTCATCCTTGGCGTCATACAGGCGCAGGGGGTTGATGTCGATACGGGAACGCATTCCCGCGGGAATCTCCTCGAGATGATCCTGCAGAAAAGACTTTAACTCACTGACGTAACCAGGCTTGCACTCAGGGCATCCGATACTGTTGACTTTCACGGTGAGGCCCCGGGCATCCACCGATTCGAACAGGGCCATGGCGGTCCTGATCACTTCGGCGTCCAGGATGGGACTATCCGAACCGATGGCCTCGACCCCCACCTGGTGGAACTGGCGGTATCGCCCGGCCTGGGGCCGGTCATGGCGGAACATGGGGCCCATGTAATAGAACTTGAGGGTTCCCGGCTGCCGGACCAGTCCGTTTTCCAGATAGGCCCGGACCACCGAAGCGGTCATTTCCGGCCTCAGGGTCAGGCTTTCCCCGCCCTTGGACTCGAAGGTGTACATTTCCTTGTCGACGATATCGGTGCCCTCGCCGACGGAGCGCAGGAAAAGATCGGTGGGCTCGATGATCGGCGTCCGGATTTCCCCGTAACCGTAACGGGCCAGCGTTTCGCTCCAGCGCGCCTCGCACCACCGCCAGCGCTCGATTTCCTCGAGCATGACATCCCGGGTGCCCTTGAGACGGCGATACTTGATGTTCATGATGTCCTTTCCTGATCAAGGGGCGGGAACCGGCCGCGACCGGGAGCCGACGCAAGCCGACAATATGGGTCAATCTGTCGCTTGGGGCCAATCCTGGGAGAAATTCCGTCGCACCAGTTCAAAATCCGGTTCCAGAAGCAGGTTGAATCCCGCCAGGTTCAAATTCGCAATTCCCCGTTTCAGATCCTCAGCCGCCGGAAACATTTCGGAGGTATCGCGGCCCAGGGCGGACAGTCGGTCGCCCACCGCAAGACGAATGTTTGCCGGCACCGAGGTGCCGGCAAACAGGACGATGTCCGGAACCGGAACCGTCATGATCTCAAGGCCCCATTCCAGGGGGGACAACAGGCCGTCTGCGAAAAAACGATCCGCGTCCCACTGCCTGACCAGGGCGTAATCAAACCCTCCGAGGCGCAGGGCGTGCAGCACGGGGGCGTGATCGTAGGGATCCGGCCCCCAGGAACAGGAGATATAGCTTGGCGACGGGACCCCATCCCGCATTCCCTGGCGGCGCCACATTCCGGTGGCTGTCAGGGAAACCGAGTCCCCGCACACGGTCGCCTGGCCCCGGCTCAGCCAGGGGCTGTCCACCAGACCGGCGGTCTTGCGGTAGACGAGCACCCCGCGGGGACGCAAATTCCGGGGCGCCGGCCGCCGGCCGACCGCCACCGGGACATGGCGTTTCGGGTCCAGGGAAATCCCCAGGCCGTCGGGGCAAAACACGAAATCGGCGCCGGCGGAGATTCTATCCCTGAATTCGGCCGTGGTCCGGACAACGGCCAGTTCCAGGGGTTCATCGACCACCGACCCCAGGAAGCGTTGAAGCGGCTCATAGACCGCCACCGTCCGCGCCCTGTTTCCCGATGAGTCGAACACCAACAGCACGCGCGTGCCGGGAAGGGCGCGGTGCCCGGGCCAAAGCAGGGCGCCCAGGGCCAGGAGAACGATCAGGATTCCGGCCAGGATGGTCCACGAAAGCCGCGGGCGCCGGACTTGTCCTTCCCCTTCACTCATCCCGGCCCTCCGCGTCGCGGGGCGGGACCGTCCCGCCAGCCCCGTCCCCCACGATGACCTGGAACATGGGCGGGTCGAGGCGGATCAGGGTCAGCCAATCGGGATAGACGACCTGGCCCGGCAGGACGGTGGCTCCCACCTCGAGATTCGCCACCGGCACGACCACCGACACCCGGTCACGTGTCAGCACCCGGATGGAGTCCGCCACCCCCCTGACCATGACATCGGCCACCGGAGGCGAGATCCCCACTTCGGGATGCCCCGCGTCCACCAGGGCAATCACGGGAATATTGGCCAGGGTCCTTTCCTCCAAACGCCCCACCAGGAAGGTCGCCACCACCTTGTTCCTGTCCTGTTTCAAAAAATCCCCGACGGGATTCAGCTTGACGGTATGCTCCCCGGATTCGGTCAGGCGGTCCAGATCGAATTCCTGGGAATACAGCACCAGGTCGGGTTTGAATAATCGGGAGGGCCCGGTCACCACCACCGAGTCCGGAGTGGCCCGGGGCGCCGTGACGAAACCGGTCCCTTCGGGCAGGGAACCTTCGAGGTCGAGAACGACCGGCACCGGACGCGAAATCTCCCGGTCTATGGTGATGGTCAGAAAACGCGAGCGAACGACATCCGCATCCAGGGTGGGCGGGACCACATCCGCACCGGTCAACTGGTAGGAAAAGGTCGTGTCGGAAAATCCCGCCAGATTGATGCTGACATAGCCGACGTCGATCCCGAAATACTGGTGGGCCATGATGCTCAACTTGCTGTCGGTGACCCGGGCCTGGACCTGCTTGGGAAAGTTTTCACTGCCGGCGATGGTCAATCCTTCCGCCAGTCCGGAAACCTTCAAGTCCAGGGTGATGGTCTGCTCGATGCTGGCCGTGGACGCCACCTGGATCCAGATGAGGATCGAAACCAGCAGACAGCTAATTTTCAGGCCGAGTCGATTCATGGATCCGATTGAACCTCCGGCAGCTTCAGCAGCTGCCCGACCAGGATGGAAGGGTGACCCAGGTTGTTGCGTCGGGATATTTCCTGCACTGTCGTACCATGCTGCTGGGCCAAACGCCACAAATTGTCACCGCTGCGGACTTCGTATTCCCGGGTCCAGGACGAGAAATCGGCCTCCCCGGCGGGAGGAACAAGACTCGCCGCCATCTGCAGGGGCTCCTCCTGGTCCCGGCGCCAGTCCAGGATGCCTTCGACCATGACCCGTGCTATCTTCCGCCGGCTGGCCCGGTCATCCAGGAGTTTCCGGTCATCCGCGTTGGACAGGTAGGCCACTTCGACCAGGGCCGACGGCATGGCCAGCGACTTGAGCACCATGAAACCGGCCTGTTTCACCTTGCGCCCCTGGATGACCCCGCTGGAACTGGCGGCCGTCACCATCCGCTCCGAAAGGTTGGCCGATTGGTGCAGGACCTGGCTCATTCTAAGGTCCATGAGGATGTCCATGACCAGATCATCATTGCTCGCGGCGGGATCGAGCCCCACCAGTTGGGCGGCGTTTTCCTTGTCCGCAAGTTCCCGGGATTCGCGGTCGGTCGCCCCCTGCAGCGAAAGGAAATAAACCTCCATGCCCGCCACCGAGGAACGGGGATGGGTATTGCAGTGGACGGAGATGAACAGGTCCCCCTCCTTGCGCCTGGCGAAATCGACTCGCTGCCACAGTTCCAGTCCGTAATCGCCGGTCCTGGTCAGTTCGGCGCGGTAGCCCGGCAGGGCGTTGATCAGCCGGGCCATCTCCATCGAGATATCCAGGACCACATCCTTTTCCTGGACTCCGTTCCGGGAAGCCCCCGGATCCAGGCCCCCGTGACCTGGGTCAATGATCACACGGAAAGGCCTCGGGGCGGCGGCCATGACGATGGCCGGCCGGCTCACCGGCTCCGGCAGGTCCGCCGTTGGAATATCCAGATCGGCACCAGGAAGAGGCCTGATGACGTCCAGGACGATCCGGTCAGGCCGGCCCTCTCCGGCCGCCAGGGAAAAGCTGCGGAATTCCGCCTGGTGGTCAAGATCGATGACAACCTGGGCGCGCTGGGCCCCCGGGTTGCGCCTTATACGCCGGATCAGCCCATCCCCCACGGGGATGGCTCCGGTCTCGGCCAATTGGGCGCCGAAAACATTGACGGCAATCCTGTCCGGACCGGCGATGCGCCTGACCTCGAACGAGGCGGGCCCGTTAAGGTCCAGGACCACCCGCGTATGGTCCGGTGCCGTGAAATACCTGACCCGGACGACTTCGGTTCTCCCGGCCGCCCTGGCCTGGCCGACCAAGCCTCCGGCTGCCGCGAAAACCACGGCTGCCAGCAATAAACAAACGGACGAATAGGAATACAGGCGGGTCCGCGTCATCGTAATCCGCTCCTTCGGGCCAACGCGCTTCAAAACCAGGGTACTCCCCCGCCCCGACTCCGTTCGGGACAGCAAATATACCCGCTGGTCCAAGCTATCACAGGGTCGGCAAATCGCCAAGGAGATTATCCGGGATGAACCGGCCCAGGACTTGCCGCTAAATAATTTAAGCTCTGTCGGGAAGCCCGGCCTACTGCCGGGTTGCGTAGGAGTCCAGGATGTAGGAAAGGGGGTTGACCGGGCGGTCGCTGACCCTGATTTCATAGTGCAGATGAGGCGCCGAAGACCGCCCCGTGCTGCCGGAGCGGGCGATGATGTCCCCCCGGGAGACCTTGTCCCCCTTCTTGACCAACTGCTCGCTGAGGTGGGCGTAGACCGTCACCACACCGCCGCCATGGTCGACCTTGATCACCTTGCCGAATCCCCGCTGCTGCTGAACGGCCAGAACGGTGCCGCTGCCGGTCACCCGCACCGGAGTCCCCACGGGAACGGAAAAGTCCAGGCCGCGATGGAAGGTCTGCTTGTCCGTGAACGGATCCTGGCGGAAACCGAAACGTGAACTCATCCAGCCGATGTCCGTGGGCCGGATGGAGGGAATCTGGCCGCGCACCGCGGCGCGGGTCTCCAGGGTGTCCAGCATGGCAAGGTACCCCTGCCTCTGGATCCGGGCCTGCCGCAGCATCAGGTCCAGTTCCCTGCCCACCGAATCGGCGTCCTGATACGAATCAAGGGCGTACCCCGGTGAGGGAAGTTCATTGGCCGCATAATCCAGATGACCGCGTCCGCCCACGCCGGCGGCAAAGGTATCTTCATCGATGGGCGGCAGGTTGATGGCCGCAGCCATCAGGTTCTGGACCTCCCGCACTCCGTCGATCTCATCGCGAAGGACTTCGACCTGCCCTTCGAGGTTGCGGATGGTTCCCTTCAGCACATGATTTTCCCGCTGCAGGGAGGACCCGCCGGGCAACCAACTGTTGCCGGACCGGAGGCCGATGCCGTAAAAGACCGCCACGCCCAGCAGAAGCGCAAGCATCCCCGCGGGCACCAGCAGGCTCCAGCGGGACAGACGGAATTGACGGGAAGCCCCGTGATCCTCCGGCATATAGAGAAAACTATAGGTCTTCTTAAGCTTCATCGACCATCCGCATTGTTTGGAAAATGCCCGACCGGGATGTTGATCCGTCAACAGACCAAGGGCGGGCTCGGCGGCAGAATAATGGCGCCACCAAGATGCCCTGCGTTGGGATCCTTGTCAACAATGATCCCCATACCGGCATTTGAGGCCCCTTTCCAGTCATTCCGGGGAACCCAGGGGCACATTACGCAAGGACCGGGCCACATTGTCCCCAACAAGATACACCGGGCCCATATCCCGGTAAATGAAGCCCGGATCCCCGCAGGGGGATCCGGGCCCGATCGTGTGCATCGCCGCAGGTCGACAATGCTAGTAGTAATCGTAGAGCAGGACTTTTCCCTTGGAATTCCGCAATTTCCCCAGGGCCTTTTCCTTGATCTGACGGATGCGCTCCCGGGTAAGCCCCATGCGCTGCCCGATCACTTCAAGGGTCTGGGCCTCCTCGAAACTGAGGCCGAAGTACTGGACGATGATCTGGGCCTCCCGCTCGGTCAGCACCGACAGGCACTTCACGACATCTTCCCGCAGACCCCGCTGGAGGACCGCGAAATCGGGAGCCTCCTGGTTGGTGTCCTCGATCACCTCGGCCAGGGGACGGTCTCCCCCGCCTTCGCCCGTATCCTCCAGGGCCAGTTCGGTCCGATCGGACTTCAGGGCGTGGATCACGTCCGACACGTCCAGGTCCAGACGCTGGGCGATCTGGTCGGGCGTCGGTTGGGCGTTCCCCTCGTTCTGGAGGATGGATCTGGTCCGGCTGATCTTGATCAGCAGGGCCGTCTGGTTCTGGGGCAGACGAATGGTCCGCGACTTGTCCAGAAGGGCCTGCATGATGGACTGGCGAATCCACCACACGGCGTAGGAGATGAACCGGTACCCCCGTTTCTCGTCGAAGCGGTGGGCGGCCTTCAGCAGCCCCAGGTTGCCTTCGTTGATGAGATCGGACAACATCAGGCCCTGGTTGATGTAGCGCTTGGCCACGGAAACCACGAACCGCAGGTTGGCCCGAACCAGGCACTGGAGCGCCTCTTCGTCGCCGGCCTTGATGCGCACCGCGAGGGCGACTTCCTCCTCGCGACTGATCAGGTCGTAACGGTTGATGTCACGAAAATAGACCTCAAGTCCCTTTTCATGCATCGCGGGCAATATGTTTTTTCGGCCAGCCATCGGATTCCTCCATGCCAGCGTGGGGGTATTTATCTAATTTTCCAGCCCGTCGAAACGGGGCTGGACCGAAACGTAGTTTTCCATGTTTCCCGTCCGCACGAGAACCGACAGAAGATCACGATTGGGCGCCAGCAGCGTCCTGGCCTGTTCGTAGGACTCCAGGTCCGTGATCTCTTGACCGGCTATGGTAACCACGATGTCGCCCGGGCGGATACCGGCATCCGCCGCGGGTTGACCATCCTGCACCCCGACCACCATCACACCGGTGGTCGCGGTGACGCCAAGCGCTTCCTTCAATCGGGCCACCCGAGGGTCGGCGCCGGCCAGGGAAGCCACTTCCATTCCGAGCCAGAGACTCACCTGAGTGGCGTCGTCCCCGGGCTCATCCTGTATCCATTCCACGGGCCGCACCTGGAATCCGTTCCTGGCTCCGTCCCGAATGATCTCAATTTCCACTTCCTGGCCCGGCATGGAGCCGGCGATCAGGAACAGCAACTGCCGGCGGGAATCAACGTCCTTGCCCCCGTAACCGACAACAATGTCCCCGGCCCGCAATCCGCTCGCCGCGGCGGGGGAATCGGCGACAATGCTTACCACCCGAGCTCCGCCGGCAGGCTCGCCGGGGTTCTCCTCACCCACAACCTGAATGACGTCCTCGGTCATGATTCCCAGGTAACCCCTGATGACTCTCCCGTTTTCCTTCAGTTGGCGGTAGATGGTCGTCACCAGGTTGCTGGGTACGGCAAACCCGATTCCCTGGCCCCTCTGGTTGATGGCGGTGTTGACCCCGATCAGTCGTCCGTGGATATCCACCAGGGGACCGCCGCTGTTTCCGAAGTTGATGGACGCGTCGGTCTGGATGAAATCCTGGTAGCGTGGGGTCAGGCCGCCGATCTGCAGGTCCCCGCGGCCTTTGGCGCTGACCACGCCGACCGTCAGGGTGCTTTCCAGATTGCCGAAGGGATTGCCGATGGCGATGGCCCAGGAACCCACCGCGACCTTTTCCGAATCCCCGAACTCGAGCACGGGCAGTTCCCGTCCGCCGGAATCGATGCGCAGGAGAGCCAGATCGGTGTTGGGATCGGTGCCCACCAACTGCGCGCGGTATTCCAGTTTTTCACCGCTGAAACGGACGAAGATGGCATCCGCCCCGTCGATCACATGGTGGTTGGTCAGGATGTCCCCGTCGGGCGTGACGACAAATCCGGACCCGGTGGCGGGCGATTCGAACTTGCCGCCCTTGCCTTCTTCATCGGGGAAAAAGCGACGATACATTTCCTGGAGGGAGCCGGTGCCCATGCCCGCGGCCGTGGTCGTCCGGATGATGCGGATGTTCACGACCGCCGGACGCACCGCCGCGCTGACCGCCACGAAAGGGGATTCGGGAATCTGGTCGTTGACGCCCCCATGGGCGGGAGCGGCGGACAAGGCCCCCAAAACAACCAGGACAAGAATGCCGAAAGAACTGAACAAAAAAGGCCCCACTGATGCGCAACCACGACTCCCCTGAGCCATGGCAACTGTTCGGTGTGACCCTCTGGCGATGTCAAGTTCCGACAGCATTACGTTTCACCGTCCGTTTCAAGCGGTTGGCCGGTGAAGGGGCAATGCTTCTCAGGGTTCCCGGTGGGAGGGAATTCCTGAGTGTTACAGGGAACATACATACCCTATCAGATATGATATCCACTGTCAACGGTCTTTTTTCCGATTGGTTCCCTCTTATTTTCCCCGAGGCGCGTCCGATTCCGAATCATCCTCCTCGACATCGACCACCACCGGTTCCACCAGGATCGCCGAATCCTCGCTGCCTTTATCCAGAATAGGCTGGGATAAAATAACTTCGGGAGCTTCCGGCGCCGAATCGGCCTCCTCGGAGGCCGCTCCCCCCCCAGCGGCGGCTTTCTGCCTCATCTCGCTGTATTCCCGGTGAATCCGCTCGATTTCTTCGTTCTTGAGGCTGAGCTCGCTCTCCAGTCCCTTGATCCGCTCGAAAAGGGCCTGAACCCCGGGATCCTCGAGCAGGTCCCCGCGCCCCTCCTTCAGCCCGTTGAACACCAGACTGCCCAGTTCACTGAACTGCCGTTCGATATCCCGGCTGATACCGAACTTGTCATAGCGCCGCGTGGTGACCTTCGCCACCTCGGCGGTCTTCTCCGAGGAAATGGAATACCACTCCACCAGGTTCTTTTTGACATCGTCGAATAGTGACATGATCCCCTCCTGTTCCCGAAGCCCCCGTCAAGGTAGCCGGCGCTTCGGGGTTGATGATCCGATTCCTGTTGCCAGCGCCGCCATGATCCTGCACTTTATGCGGCATGGATAAAATGAAACAACCCACAGCCATCGTCGTGGCCGATTCCCATTTCCACCTGCACCCCGACAGGGCCGAGCAGGAGCGGATGGACCGCTTCATTGGATTGCTTGATCTGTCCCGCCGCGTCGACCATCTGGTCCTGCTGGGGGACATCTTCGACTTCTGGTTCGATTATCCCCACTTCCGCCTGCGGGGCTACGATTCCATCCTGCAGGCCCTGGACTCCGTCCGGGATTCGGGAACCCGGATCCACTTCATCGGCGGCAACCACGACATATGGGCGGCCGATTTCATGAGCAGAAGGTTCGGTTGCGCCCCGGGCGGGGATTCCACCATCCTGGAACTGGGTGACCGCCGGGTGCTTTTGACCCACGGGGACGGCCTTTTGAAATTCGACTGGGCCTACAATTCCTTCCGGGCCATGGTACGTAATCGGGCCGGAATTGTTCTGGCCAAGTCCCTCCATCCGGAAATCCTCTATGCCCTCAGCACCTGGCTGAGCGGCCGGAGCCGTTCCGCCACCCGGGACGAGGCCTCCCGGATCGAAATGCGGGGCAGGAAATGGCTGGATGAACAGCGATCCCCCGAATGGGACCTCATGGTCATGGGCCATGTCCACCACGCCTTCCAGATTTCCTCCGGCTCCCGGCAGATGGCCTCGCTCGCCGGGTGGTTCGACATCCTCGGTTACGGCCTGCTCCAGGAAGGTCGTTTCCGCCTTCTGGACTTCGCCAGGGACCCCCAGCCGGACCTTTGACCCCGACCCCATCTACCAGATGAAGTTCAGGGAGAACTTGTGCCCGTCATCGATTCCCTCGACGGTCGAGGCTTCGTAGGCGTAATCGATCCCCACGGTCTTTGTCCTGAACCCGGCGCCGGCGGTCAGTCCCTTGTTAGTATAGTTGATCTGGGTCCCCAGGCGCAGGGCGAACTCGGGAATGATACGCCATTCGCCCCCGACATGGGCTTTTTCCTTGGTGTCGTTGGGAAAGAGAATGTCTCCGGCAAACGTCACCTTCTCGTTGAAAAAATTGCCCGTGGGCGTCCAGCCCAGCCCCAGGCGGCCGGCGGTGGGGAGTTTGTAGGGATCCGAAATCAGGGTCATGTCCCCACCGACATTGGTCAGGCTGCCGGCAAAAACCAGTCCGTCGATGACCGCCTTGTGGGTCAGGAAAAAATCGAAAGCCAGTCCGGTGTCCGAGTAGATGTCGATCCTCTCATAGAGGAATTTGGCGTTGATCCCCGCCGCAAAGCTGTCCCCCAGCGGATAGGCGTAGGAAAGACCCAAAGCCACGTTGTAGGGTTGAAAGGTTCCCTCGGGCACGCCCACCGTATCGGTTCCGTACCGGTCGATGGACTCGGAATAGAATCCCTGGAACAGGACACCCATGACTCCCTTGCCTATGCGGTGGGCAACAGCGGCCGATTCCTGGTTGAAAAGGCCCAGATAGCTGTTGTGCTGCAGGATAAGACCTGTGTCGAAGTCGGCGAAGACGTTGTTGGCCGGATTCCAGTAGATCGCCCCCGCCCCGGTGCTTACGGCCACACCCGCTTCGCCCATGCCTGCTTCCCGCGCGCCGAGGCCGATACGCAGGGACAACATCCCCGCGTCCCCGGGACTTCCCGCCTGGGCCCCGGTAGCCCAGACAGCCGCCGTCAGCAACAGTGCCAGCAAGGTCGCCGCCCTGGATTTGATGTTCCCAATCATGGAATACCTTTCCTTGTTCTTCGATGGGCCCGTCTTCGGATCCCGTTATCAGAAAATCGCTAACGCACGACCGTGAATGGCACGACACTGTAATCGGTGGTGCCGCTTTCGGATTCGACCACCAGGCGACAAAGATAAATACCCGAAACGACTCCGTCCAAATTCACCTCAATGGAGAAGGGGTCCACCCCACCGACGGATCGCCATTCCGTGGCCAGGATCTCCTCCCCCTCCAGGTTGTAGATGAACGCCATCACCTGGGCCGTGGACCGGGTTTGTCCCCGCACGTAAAGGGGCCCGGTCAACAGGGGACTGGGAAAGCAGTGGTGGCTCCCGAGGACGAGACCCGTTCCCGAACCGGTCACCGGTGGAGTCACCAATCCGAGGGCATCATAGGATCCGTTACGCAGGGCCGAAGCCCCGCTCATGGGCCACACCGCGCCAGCCAGGGCCACATCGGCCCAGACGACGACCTCGGAAACATATTCCGTCGCCAGGGCATCCGAGTCGTCCCCGGTCCCCACAATCCTCGGGAAGGATCCCACCGCCGCCAGATCCGTCAGGGAACCGCCCCCGAACCTGCCCAGGGCCGGACTGCCGGCGCTGCGCGCAGGTCCTCCCAGGGGCCAGCCCGATTCCGATTCACCATTGCTGCCCAGGCCCATCAGCCGGCCATCACGGACAGGGAAGACATACTGGTCCACATTGGCGGGCGAGCCCGCCAGTTGAGCCACCAGAGGAGAGCCTGCGGCCTCCCCCTCGGCCGGGGTCACGGGTGAAAGCGGCCGGTGAGGCCATCCATCCTGCCAATCGCCACCGTTGCCCGTCCGTCCCAGAAGGTCGGCACCCACGAATGCGCCGCCCGGGGACAAAGGTGAAAGGATGGAGATATCCTGGCTCCAGACGACATTGCCCCTGGCCTGACTCAGGGAACGGTCGAAGTAGACCGTTTCCCCATGGCCGAACACATCCACCACCACCGCAAAGAACACGGGATCATCGGCGGTGGAGTCGGGCGTCAGACCCCAACTGACCGGGAACAAACCCGGTTCGCCGCCCAAAGGAATAGCCAGCTGATAGGGCTCCTCGGGGATGGCGGTGGGGGTCAGATCCAAAACGAGAAGGCGATGCTGGCCCCCAAGGGTGTCCGCCACCGCGACCATCAAAAACTCGTCGGCCAGAACCGGCTGGGACGGCACGGCCACTTTTCCCAGATTGACATCCAGATCGACGGTTGCCCCAGGTCCACCGTAAAAACGCAGGTAGGACTCGCCCATTTCGGAAACAATGACACAGGCATCAACCTTGCCCGCACCGGAATCATCACGGGGCACCAGGATGGGCGGCAGATCACAGCGGTCGAAACCCGCGTACAGCCCCGTGGCGCCGACTTCGATGTCCCGCACCGGCGAGCCGTCCTCCTTGAAGGCGAAAAGCCCGTCCGCACAGGTCAGGACTATCTCGAGGGTCCCGTCCCCGTCCAGATCGCCGGCGGCGGGAGGCAGGTTCCAGGAAACGGGATCCCCTCCCCGCAGACCCGTGGCGAAGGGCTCGAGCGTGGCGGGGTCGTCATCGTGATCCAGGTATTCGTTCAGATTCCCGTCCAGGACAAATACCTCGCCGGCGTGCCCTGCCAGGATGATCTGGTCCAGGGACCCGGCCCCCGCGAGGTTGGCGGCCAGCACATGGGACCCGGTCAGGTCCGTTCCGGCCGGAAAGACCCTGCGGGCGGTCAGGACCGGCCCGTCGGCAGGGTCGGCATCGATGGACAGCCGGAAATTCATGGAATCGGCGTAATCGTAGCCCCAGTAGGGGAACCCGTTCCACTGGGCCTCGTAAGCCTGGGAGTCGGCCATGACCTTGCTGAATTCCTGG